>SCPP01001571.1_pt1:0-112500 | contig 634253 bp, 737 predicted proteins | sample 6106811 | NCBI WGS metagenome assembly SCPP01 (sample SAMN10720449, study PRJNA508395) | human gut metagenome | isolation source: Participant 2 stool, 15 month | host: Homo sapiens | collected 2018
AGCTTGATACTGGGATTCGGTACTGCATGTACAGGATAGGTGGGAGACTGAGAACTATGAACGCCAGTTTGTAGGAGTCGCTGTTGGGATACCACCCTTGCGGTATTGATTTCTAACCTGCAGCCGTAAACCTGGCTGGGGACAATGTCAGGCGGGGAGTTTGATTGGCGGTCGCCTCCGAAAGGGTATCGGAGGCGCTCAAGGTTCCCCATAATGGTTGGAAACCATTAGAAGAGTGCAAAGGCATAAGGGAGCTTGACTGCGACACCGACGGGTGGAGCAGGTAGGAAACTAGGACTTAGTGATCCGGTGGTATGAAAGTGGGATTGCCATCGCTCAACGGATAAAAGCCCTGGGGATAACAGGCTTATCACTCCCAAGAGTTCACATCGACGGAGTGGTTTGGCACCTCGATGTCGGCTCATCGCATCCTGGAGCTGTAGCAGGTCCGGTTGGGCTGTTCACCCATTAAAGCGGTACGCGAGCTGGGTTCAGAACGTCGTGAGACAGTTCGGTCCCTATCCGGCGCGGGCGTAAGATATTTGAGAGGAGCTGTCCTTAGTACGAGAGGACCGGGATGGACGGGCCGCTGGTGTACCTGTTGGAGTGCCAACTCCATGGCAGGGTAGCCAAGCCCGGACGGGATAAACGCTGAAGGCATCTAAGCGTGAAGCCCCCCTCAAGATGAGATATCTCATAACGTCAAGTAGTAAGACCCCTTGAAGACGACGAGGTAGATAGGGCAGAGGTGGAAGTGCGGTAACGCATGGAGCTGACTGTTACTAATCGGTCGAGGGCTTGACCAATAAGGTTTAGGGAAAACAAAGGTTGTAAGTATTCGGAAGATCAACAGTTCAATATGTGGTTTTGAAGGTATGTAAATGCCTTTAATGGCCCGGTGGCTCAGCTGGTTAGAGCGCCGCCCTGTCACGGCGGAGGTCGACGGTTCGATCCCGTTCCGGGTCGTTTCTTTTTCAATTTGATAAAGAATACAGTTGGGGTCTTAGCTCAGCTGGGAGAGCATCTGCCTTACAAGCAGAGGGTCACAGGTTCGAGCCCTGTAGGCCCCATTCTAAGTATAATTTATCAGAAAAAGAGTATAATGGTTATATGGGCGAATTCCCGAGTGGCCAAAGGGGACAGACTGTAAATCTGCTGGCACTGCCTTCGGTGGTTCGAATCCACCTTCGCCCAGTTAAATACTTATTGACAAATGAAACGTAAGTATTTATAATAATTTAGGTAACGCGGGGTGGAGCAGTCTGGAAGCTCGTCGGGCTCATAACCCGAAGGTCGTAGGTTCAAATCCTGCCCCCGCAATTTTTATGCCTTAGGCATAAGGAAAAAGCCCAGATAGCTCAGTTGGTAGAGCAGAGGACTGAAAATCCTCGTGTCGTTGGTTCGATTCCGACTTTGGGCATTTAAGTAATTTAATAAGGGCGTGTAGCTCAGTCGGTAGAGCACTTGACTTTTAATCAAGTTGTCCGGGGTTCGAATCCCCGCACGCTCATCTTTGAAAAGTGGCGGAAAATCTTAGAAATTGAGATTTTCCGCTTTTTTCGTTTTATTTATTTTATCATATCACGAAGTTATTATGAATAAGAGGATGGAATGAGATGAGAAGAAGAAAGAAGGACTCTGGTTTAAAAACAGCGCTGTTGCTGATCGTGGCCATTATTTTTATGATCATGGCCATCAGTGTTATAGTGATCGTTTTTGGAAAGATCCATTCAGATTATGAAAAATTGGATATGACCAGGGCAAGTGAAAAACAGACACTGGAAATATCGGCAGCTGAGACAAAAGAAACGGATCAGCTGGGCTGGGAGGAAACAGAGGACGGCTGGAAGTATAAGATCGATGAAAAGACCTATGCCGTGGATCAGTGGCTGGAAATAAAAGGATTTTTGTATCATTTTGATGACAAGGGGATCATGGCAACTGGTCAGTGGAAAGGAGATGGCCAGATCTTTACCTGCCATGATGTAAAAGGATACCTGAAAAATATTGAGCCGGATCCCAACTATGTACCGGAAGATACAGGGGAAGACCTGGACAGTTTTATCAGGACCAATGCTTTCTGGTGCTATCTGGACAGTGAAGATACAGGACTTTTTAAGACCATTCTGTATAAGAAAACGGTAGACAATAAGGTAAAACCACTTGGCAATGAAAAGAACCCGGAGAAAGCCACGAAAAACTCTTTAAGAGCTTATGGAGACTATGTGTATTATCTCCCAAAGGTGGCAGAAAGCAAACGATCTTCTCTTTCAGAAGAGGAGAAGGAACGGTGTGATGTGCTGGTTCGTATGATACCGGGACAGAATACAAAAGAGATCATTGCTGAAAATGTAGACGGATATCTTGTATTGGATGAAACTATTTATTATGCCCAGGAGGGGAAGATCCATACAACCACTTCCGGTACGGAGACAGAACTTTCTGAAGGTGGATATCAGGTAAAAATCGAAGGAGATGCATGTTATCTTGTAAATGCACTTGGAAAGCCGGTAACATCTGCTGGAAGCGCAGGTATTACCGTAGAAGATCGTGTATACAAGGTTGATGAAAATGGTAAGATCAGTTATGTAAAGAAAAATCCGATTGCTGCAGATGGCAGTTCTTACGAACTTCAGGGAACAGGATCACAGATGCAGCTTGTAAGGCGGAGTTCTTCTGGAAGCAAAACTATTGCAAGAGCAGATTATGGTGTACAAAGTTACTGCATTGTGGATAATTCCATTTTTTTCAGCGCTTATGTGGAAAAGACTGCAGATGGAAAATGGTACAGCCGTATTTATAAAACGGATCTGAATGGGAAAGAGAAAAAGGTAGTCAGCGGTATTTTTCCAGGAGCTGTTTTTAATCTCTACTATTTTGAAAGCCAGGGAGAAATATATGGAGAGTATCATCCGAAGATCTGGGAAAATGCGTATGGTGTAGTGGTCAATGTAAAGCAGGATGGTACTATTTATGCAGTAAAAGACACTTCGGAAAGAACGGGAAAGAAAGTTACAGGAAATGATATGATCGAGATCCTGGCACTTCAGGATGGGAAGATGATCGGTTATTGGCATGACTGCAACTGGAGCAGAACTGGTGGGATCACAAGTGTACTTTGGAGTTTACCGGTTTCCCTGGATGTTTCGGCAAAAACGAGAGTTGAAACAGTGGAAGAGATCAAAGAAGAGGAAACAGGGACCAGCGTAGAAGAAACTACTACAACAACTGCAGAAAAAATCGTTCCTGTAACGCCGACACATAGTTCGGTGTCACCTGTAGAGACAGGAAAGGTGCATCCGTCCGTAAATCCAACAGAAGTTGTGATCGGAACAGATGCACCTGGAAAACGAGTAGAAGAGACTACGGTAGCGACCGCGCCTATTGCACCGGCGACAACGGCTGCTGAAACAACAGCAGAAGAAATTAAGATCGTGCCGTTATCATAAAAAGCACCGGAAGCAAGTTTGGAGAAAATTTAATGAACATCTTCCTCATCAAAATCAACTACAACGTAAAATCCCCGTGAATTTTCACGGACATCTTTTACAATGCCATATTCGGATTTAATGCGGTCTCTGGCGGCGAAGCAGCCGGACATGGCTACAGCAGGATCAATAATGTAGCTGTAGCTGCTGGTTCCTTCCCGTTCGATGATCTTTACTTTGTCACCGGCGCTTACAAGACCGGGGCGTTCCATTTTAAATTCAACGGTTCTCATGATAAGGTCAAGCCTTCTTTCTTTTAGATGTTTAAATGGATAAATGTCTGCCCACTTCTTCACAGACCTGGCGGATATAGTCGCTTAAACTGCCGCCCTGACAGCCTGCGATAAAGTGATTGCAGCGATTTACGGGGATAAGTATTTTGTAGGCGCTGCTGGAGCTTACAGCGGTTGCCATAGCAGCAGTGATCTCCCCCATCAGGGAGTCTGCCATAACAATACCAATAGGCCCGATGATCAGATCCGCGTTTCTGGCATTGACGATCACAGGATTTTCGCCGGTGGCTCCATAAGAGGCACCGGCTTTTAACATGGCAGAGGTTGCAATGCTGTTGGTGCCAATGGCGTAAAGTTCGAGTTCGGGATAGCTGCTTTTTAACTGTTCGATCACAGCTTTTCCCATTCGGCCGCCCTGGCCATCTATGATAACGATCTTCATAGGTTGTCTTCCTCCTTTATAATCTCTTTTATGGATTACGGTTGTTGTTCTCGGAAAGTGGAGAAATGATAAATCAGAGTATATCTTATCAGAAATACAGCGGAAAGGGAATAAGAGGATTGATTGTATCTTGACAAAAATGGCTTAAATGTTATAATCAAGGTTAGCAGAAATGCAAAAGGCATTGAAGGAACCAGTAATCTGATGAAAGCAGACAGAGAGCAGCCGGTTGGTGGAAAGGCGCATGTGGGAGACAGATGAATACCAGTCCTGAGCCGTATCAGGGAACTTGAAGAAGGGAAATGATACCGTACCCCGCGTTAAGGGATGAATGAGTGAAAATCAAGGTGGAACCGTGTATATGCACCCTTGGACATAGAGATGTGTCCAGGGGTTTTTTAATACCTGAAAACCTTATAGGACATATCCAAAAGATCTAAAAACGCGTTTTAAAGCGAAAGGAGTTTACCATGAAGATTATTTTACCAGACGGAAGTGTTGAAGAAGCAAAAGACGAATTAAGAGCCATCCGCCACACTGCTTCCCATGTACTGGCACAGGCAGTAAAGAGACTGTATCCAGAGACCAAGCTGGCAATCGGACCGGCTATTGATGACGGATTTTACTATGACTTTGACAGAGAAGGCGGATTTACCCCGGATGATCTGGAAAAGTTAGAGGCTGAGATGAAGAAGATCGTTAAGGAGAACCTGGCATTAAAGCCATTCGTTCTGCCTAGAGACGAAGCAATTAAATTTATGCAGGAAAAGGGCGAGCCTTACAAGGTAGAGCTGATCGAAGATCTTCCAGAAGGCGAGACAATCAGCTTCTATCAGCAGGGCGATTTCGTAGACCTGTGCGCAGGACCACATATCCTGTATACAAAGGGCATCAAGGCATTTAAGCTGACCAGCATTGCAGGTGCTTACTGGAGAGGTAGCGAGAAGAACAAGATGCTGACCAGAATTTATGGTACTGCATTTGCAAAGAAAGAAGACCTGGAAGCTTACTTAACCATGATGGAAGAGGCTAAGAAGCGTGACCACAGAAAATTAGGCAAGGAATTAGGACTGTTCATGTTTGCAGAAGAGGGACCTGGTTTCCCATTCTTCCTTCCAAAGGGCATGACCTTAAAGAATACCCTGATCGACTACTGGCGTGAGATCCACTTAAGAGAAGGCTATCAGGAAGTTTCTACTCCTGTTATCTTAAGCCGTAAGCTGTGGGAGACCTCCGGTCACTGGGATCATTATAAAGAGAACATGTATACAACCGTTATTGATGACGAAGACTATGCTATTAAGCCAATGAACTGTCCAGGCGGTATGCTGGTATACAAGTCCCAGCCTCGTTCCTACCGCGACCTGCCATTAAGAGTTGGTGAGTTAGGTCTGGTACATCGTCATGAGAAGAGCGGACAGCTTCACGGTCTGATGCGTGTACGCTGCTTCACCCAGGATGATGCACATATCTTCATGACCCAGGATCAGATCACTGACGAGATCAAGGGCGTTACAAGACTGATCAATGAAGTTTACTCTCAGTTTGGATTTGATTATTTCGTAGAGCTTTCTACCAGACCAGAAGATTCCATGGGATCTGATGAAGATTGGGAGATGGCAACAAACGGCCTGAGAAATGCACTGGATGAAATGGGCTTAAAGTACATTGTAAATGAAGGCGACGGCGCATTCTACGGACCTAAGATCGACTTCCACTTAAGAGACTCTATCGGACGTACCTGGCAGTGTGGTACCATTCAGCTTGACTTCCAGCTTCCACAGCGTTTTGAGGCTGAGTATGTAGCAGAAGATGGTACTAAGAAGCGTCCTATTATGATCCACCGTGTATGCTTCGGTTCTATCGAGCGTTTCATCGGTATCCTGATCGAGCATTTCGCTGGCAAGTTCCCAGTATGGCTGGCTCCTGTTCAGGTTAAGGTTATTCCTGTATCAGAAAAGTCCATGGAATATGCCCAGGGTGTGTATGATCAGTTAAAAGCAGCTGGTATCCGTACAGAGTTAGACCGTAAGGATGAGAAGGTTGGATACAAGATCCGTCAGGCTCAGTTAGAGAAAGTTCCGTTCATGCTGGTATTAGGTGAGAAGGAAGCAGCAGAAGGCAAGATCACTGTAAGAAGCCGTGACAAGGGCGACCTTGGTGTTGCTGATCTTAGCACATTTATCGCAGATGTTAAGAAAATGACTGAAACAAGAGAAAAATAATGTTACAGTTCAGCCATGACATCTTCTTGTTTCCATATTCATGAAAACAAGAACTGCAACAAAATAATAAATAAGCTGTTTTAGGCAGCCAATCCCCTGCAGAGACTTTATAACAGGTATAAGGCCCTTGCAGGGATTTTGTCCATTCATGATCTACTCCGGTAAATCGGTGCTGGCAGCAAAACTGGGCAAGATCCTTGGCTGTCCGGTGCTCCATTTGGACAAACTTCAGTTTGAAGCAGGCTGGAAGGAGCGAAAGGAAGCAGAAGGGAACCGGCTTTGTGAGCAGTTTTTAGAGGAAAATAAAGAGCGTGGCTGGGTCATTGACGGAAATTACGAAAAATTCTGTCAGAAAAGGCGGATGAAAGAAGCAGACCTGATCATTTTTATGGATTATCCAAGATGGATCTGTCTGTGGCAGGCGCTGCGCCGTTATTACAGATACAAAGGCCATACCAGAAAAAGCATGGCAGATGGCTGTATAGAAAAGATGGATAAAGAATTTATCTTATGGATCCTGAAAAATGGACGCAGCCGGGAAAAGAAGGAAGATTATAAACGGGTGGGAGCACAGTATCCGGATAAATTCATCCAGGTGAGAAACCGCCGTCAGCTGCGTGCTACAGTGATCCGCCTTTTGCAGCTGCAAAATGAAAAAGGGCTTTACGCGGGAACCGGGAGCAGAAAAAGGTGAAAAAAGAGGAACTTCTCATTGAACGTTTAAAAAAGTACCGGAGATTGGATATGTATCCCTTTCATATGCCGGGACATAAGCGGGCAGAAGGTATAAAACTGTCCTTTCCAGATCCATTTTCTGTGGATATAACAGAGATTGACGGTTTTGACAATCTTCATCATCCAGAGGGGATTTTAAAAGATTCCATGGAATGGGCATCCAGCCTTTACGGTTCTGACCGCACATGGTATCTTGTAAATGGAAGTACCTGTGGGCTGCTGTCCGCAATCAGTGCGGCGGTTTCTCACGGGGGAAAGATACTGGTCAGCCGGAACTGCCATAAGGCGGTGTATCATGGGATCTATTTAAATCATCTGGAAGCAGTTTATGTTTATCCACAGCCAGTTCCCGGATTGGGGATACAGGGCGGAATTTTGCCGGAAGATGTGGAAAACGCATTAAAAAATGATCCTGATATCCAGGCAGTGCTGATCGTGTCACCTACGTATGACGGGATCGTTTCGGATGTGGAAGCCATTGCAAAGATCGTCCATAAAGCAGGTCTTCCGCTGATCGTAGATGAGGCCCATGGTGCTCACTTTGCCTATGGGGATGCATTTCCAAAGTCAGCTCTTGAACTGGGAGCAGATGCAGTGATCCAGAGTGTGCATAAAACACTGCCAAGTCTTACCCAGACGGCGCTGCTCCATGTGAAAAATAACAGGCCGGATGGTGGATGCTATCTGGATGTGAAAAAGGTAGAGCGTTATCTGCAGATCTATCAGAGCAGCAGTCCTTCTTATGTGCTTATGGCGTCCATTGAGAACAGCATTTTTCTTATGGATCAGTATAGAAAAGAAGGTAAAGTGGCTGAATTTGAAGCTGCTTTGCTTAAGATACGAAAAAAACTGGGAAAAATGAAGCCCCTGCGCCTGGTAGAATGGGACCTGAGGGGAACAGCAGGGATTTTTGATGTGGATATTTCCAAGATCGTTGTTTCAGTAAGAGGCAGCGGGCTTACCGGAGAAATGCTTTCCCAGATCTTAAGGGACAAGTATCATCTGGAAATGGAAATGTGCGGTGCTGATTATGTAACGGCCATTGCAGCCATTGGAGACAGCAAAAAGGGGCTGAAACGTCTGAAAAAGGCATTACTTGAAATTGACAAAGAACTGGAAAAAAATGGAAATATCTGCAATGATGATCCTGATGAAAATGTTTACAGCCGTCATGCAAAGCAGGTGATGCCTGTTTTTAAAGCAATGGATGGGGAAAAGGAAGCAGTGCCTTTAAAAGAAAGCTGCGGCCGCATCTGTGGGGAATTTGCCTATATTTATCCGCCGGGTATCCCGCTGTTAGCGCCGGGAGAGCAGATCACAGAAGAAATACTGGAAACATTACAGGATTATATAAAAAAAGATCTGCCGGTCCAGGGACTGGAAGATACAGACCTTGTCACCATACAGGTAATGGCATTATCAGGTGGCAGGTCCGTTTAAAAAGAAAGAGAAAGATGGAAACATAATGGGAAAGATTTATTATGTAATGGGAAAAAGTGCCTCAGGTAAGGACACCATTTACAAACGTCTGGTAAAGGAACTGCCAGAACTTGGAACAGTCCGCATGTACACCACCAGGCCCATCCGTGATGGGGAGACCAATGGGGTGGAGTACATTTTCACCGATGAGAAGCAGCTTCAGGCTATGAAGGATGCAGGTAAAGTGATCGAATGCCGCACTTATGATACCATTTACGGGCCGTGGAGTTATTTTACGGCAGATGACGGGCAGATCGATCTGGGATCCGGCAGTTATCTGATGATGGGAACATTGGAGTCTTATGAAAAGCTCTGCAGTTATTATGGGGCAGAGGTCATGGTCCCTTTATATATCCATGTGGAAGACGGTGAACGTCTGCAGCGGGCATTAAACAGAGAAAAAACGCAAAAAGTGCCAAAGTATGCGGAAATGTGCCGAAGGTTCTTAGCTGATGAAAAGGACTTTGCAAAAGAACGTCTGGATCAGTGCGGGATCAGAAAACAATATGAAAATACCGGGCTTGAACCGTGTATAGAAGAAATCATAAAGGACATTTTGTGTAACGAAGGAAAGGAGAAACAGATGTTAAAGAAAATTGGATTTATTGGCGTTGGCATTATGGGAAAATCCATGGTGCGCAATCTGATGAAGGCTGGTTATGAGGTTTCTATTTATACCAGAACAAAGTCAAAGGTGGAGGATGTGATCGCAGAGGGCGCTGTATGGTGTGATACAGTGGCAGACTGCTCCAAAGGCAGAGATGTGGTCATTACCATTGTTGGATATCCTAAGGATGTAGAGGAAGTATATTTCGGGGAAAATGGTATCCTTGAAAATGCAGATAAAGGCACTTATGTGATCGACATGACCACTACAAGCCCGAAGTTGGATCAGCAGATCTATGAGGAAGCAAAGAAGCGGGGGCTTCATGGCTTAGATGCCCCTGTAACCGGCGGTGACAGCGGTGCAAAGGCGGGAACACTGACAATTTTAGTAGGCGGTGATAAAGAGGACTTTGATACCTGTCTGCCTGTATTTGAGGCAATAGGAAAGGCTATCAACTACGAAGGAAAGTCCGGAAACGGACAGCACACCAAGATGTGTAATCAGATCGCCATTGCTGGTGCTTTAGCAGGTGCGTGTGAAGCTATGGTCTATGCAAAGAATGCAGGACTGGACGTAGATGTAATGCTTAAATCTATTTCCACAGGTGCTGCAGGAAGCGCCCAGATGAATAATGTAGCTTCCAAGGCAGCAAAAGATGACTATGCACCGGGCTTTTTCTTAAAGCATTTTATCAAGGATATGAGCCTTGCAGATGAGGAAGCATCCGAAAGAGGAACCAAATTAGATGTGTTAGAGGATGTTCTTGGAATTTGTAAAAAACTGGAAGAGGAAGGCATGGGAGATCTGGGAACCCAGGCGCTGATCAAGCATTATAAGTGGTAAAATACAGGTGCTCTGTCTGTGCAGAACAGGGTAATATAAGGTAAAAATATTGTAACAGAAAAAATCGACAGATGAAAACAGGACCGTTGTAAATAGACGTAGTAATAGTAAGAAGTTAGCTGCGTTTATGACAGGACGGTCCTGTTTTATTGTTGATGTATGTGTATTATGCACATATAAATATAAAATATGACATAAAAACTATACAAAAGTTCAGAATAACACAACAAAAGTTAGAATAACAAATGGAAAAATGCATAATAAAATTATATAATAACATCATCAGGAGTGAAAAGTTACGGTACATGCTATATGATCTGTAACGAAAACTCCAAAGAACGTGAGAAGCAGTTTTCAGACTGCAAAATTTATTTAAGTCCCGGTGAGACCGGGAACGATGTACCGGGAGGGTACATAGAAAAGGAGAGGTGTATATGAAAAAAAGATTTGCAGCAGCGTCACTGGCAGCCATGATGGTACTGAGTATGACCGCATGTGGAGGCGGAAACACCGCTACTACCGCAGCACCGGCAGAGACCAAGGCAGAGGAAACAACAGCAGCAGAAGCTAAGGAAGAGTCTAAAGAAGAAGCAAAAGAGTCTGAGGCAACCGCTGAGAAAGCTCCGGAAGATTACTCCGGTACCGTAGTTGTATATTCTCCTCATGATGCAGATCCGTTAAATGCAGGTGTGAACCTGTTCATGGAGAAGTATCCAAATGTTAAGGTAGAAGTAGTAGCAGCCGGAACCGGCGAGCTGTGCAACCGTATTGCAGCTGAGTCTGCTAACCCGATCGCTGATGTACTCTGGGGCGGCGGTGCTGACTCCTTGGCAGCATTTAAGGATTACTTCGCACCATATGTTTGTGCAAATGATGATGTAATTGCAGAAGAGTACAAAGACCCGGATGACAAGTGGATCGGTGAAAGCCCACTGCCAATGGTACTGTTCTACAATAAAGATCTGATCGAAAAAGACGGAATGACCATTCCGGAAACCTGGGAAGATCTGACAAAGCCTGAGTGGAAGGGCAAAATTGCATACTGCCTGCCATCTAAATCCGGTTCTGCTTACACCCAGTTATGTACTATGATCCTGGGCCATGGCGGCAAGGAAGATGGATGGGATTTCATCAAGAAACTGTATGACAACCTGGATGGAAAGATCGTTGACTCTTCAGGTAAGTGCCATAAGATGGTAGCTGACGGTGAGTTCTATGTAGGTCTTACTCTTGAGAAAGCAGCTGTTCAGTACAAGGATGATCCTTCTGTTGGATTTGTATATCCAAAGGATGGAACCAGTGCAGTTCCGGATGGTGTAGCTCTTGTTAAGGGATGCCCGAATGAAGAAAATGCAAAACTGTTCATCGACTTCGTTACCTCTAAAGAGTGCCAGACAGAGCAGAGCGAGAACTGGGGACGTCGTCCTGTAAGAAGTGATATGGACGTTGCAGATGGACTGGCAAAGCTGAGCGACCTGGTATTAGTTGATTATGACTTTGACTGGGCTGCAAATGAAAAAGAGTCCATTATTGAACACTTCAATGATATTATGGTAGATTAATCTTTCTGAAATGAAAGTAACGGGAAACAAATAATAGAAAGACTGCCTGGCCCTGGCGGGCGGGCAGTCTTTCGCATATATAAGGAATGTAAAAAGTGGGAGTGTCTTCCAGAAAAGCGGTTGCAGAAAGATTTTGAGAGGACATTGAACAAAAAGGAGGACCAGATATATGAGCCATGCAGTGATCATTAAAAATGCCGTGAAAAAATACGGTGATTTTACAGCATTAAACGGAGTAAGCCTGGATATTAAACAGGGAGAATTTTTTACCCTTTTAGGGCCGTCCGGATGCGGAAAAACCACCCTTCTGCGTATGATCGCAGGATTTAATACAGTAGACGGAGGAGAGATCTGTTTTGATGACCGGGTGATCAACAATCTGGAGGCTCATAAGAGAGACATAGGTATGGTCTTCCAGAACTATGCGATTTTCCCACATCTGACAGTGGCTGAAAATGTAGCATACGGCCTGAAAGCGAAAAAGTGTCCAAAGGATCAGATCCCTGGAAAAGTAGAAGAGGCCCTGGAACTGGTGCAGATCGGCAAGTTAAAGGACAGAAAACCAAATGAACTTTCCGGCGGACAGCAGCAGCGAGTCGCTTTAGCAAGAGCTTTCGTTATTGAACCTGGTGTTCTGTTGATGGACGAACCACTGTCTAACCTGGATGCAAAGCTGCGTGTGCAGATGAGAACGGTTATTAAGAAGCTGCAGCGCAGACTGGGAATTACTACGATTTATGTAACCCATGACCAGGAAGAGGCACTGGCTATTTCCGACCGGATCGCTGTTATGAAGGAAGGAAATATTATGCAGGTGGGAACTCCTGAAGAGATCTATAAAAAGCCGGAAAATACCTTTGTAGCCGGATTTATCGGTGTTTCCAACTTTGTAGAGTGTGATGTTAAGGGAGATGACCCAAATCAGGCAGTGCTGGATATTAAGGGAGAGTGTTCTATTACCTGTACCTTAAAGAAGCCATTTACCGGTAAGGGAATTATTTCCGCAAGACCGGAGCAGCTGTTCTTTGACGATAAAGAGGGACTGCCGGGAACCATTATCATTTCCACTTTCTTAGGTGACTTCATTGAATATGAGATCCTGTTGGATAATGGACAGACCGTACAGTTAAATGAGTATACAAAAGATGTACATGAACTTCGCCCGGACGGACAAAAGGTAAAGGTAAACTTTGACATCCGCGCCGTAGGTGTATATGATTCAGCGACCCAGGAGGTGATCTCATGGTAGGTTCCGGAAAGAAGTTAGACTTCTGGTTCTGGGTGAAAGTGGCAGTTGTGGGATTTATGCTGGTATTTCTGATCTATCCCTTCTGTACCCTGATCACCCGAAGCTTTTTCTCAACCAAGGTGGACGGCTTTACCTTTGAGAACTATATCCGATTTTTCACAAAGAAATATTATTATTCCGCATTGGGAAGAAGTATTTTTGTATCTGTGGTAACAACGATCACCACACTGGTTGTAGGTGTTCCCATTGCCTATGTAATGTCCCGTTATAATGTATGGGGCAAGCAGTTCATCCATATTTTTATCATCATGAGCCTTATGAGCCCGCCATTTATCGGCGCCTACAGCTGGATCATGTTGTTTGGACGTTCTGGTCTGGTGACAAATATGTTTTCCCAGTTTGGTATCCATCTTCCAAGTATTTACGGAAAACTGGGTATCATCCTAGTATTTACTTTTAAGCTGTTCCCTTATGTTTATCTGTATACCTCCGGTGCTATGGGAAGCATCGACTCCAGTCTGGAAGAGGCTGCAGAGAACCTGGGAAGCAACAAGCTTCGCAGACTTTGGACCATTACACTGCCGGTAGTCCTTCCGTCTATTGCAGCCGGTGCCATTATGGTATTTATGACCAGTCTGGCAGACTTTGGTACTCCAATGCTCATCGGCGAAGGTTATATGGTACTTCCTGTTCTTGTATATAATGAGTACATGAGTGAGATCGGCGGAAATGCCCACCTGGCAAGTGCTCTTTCTGTAGTAGTAGTATTCTGTTCTACCACAGTCCTTCTGGTGCAGAAGCATTTTGTTACAAAGAAGAACTATGTAATGACTGCCATGCGTCCGCCAAAGGAAGAGGAACTTCACGGAGTAAAGCGTTTCCTGGCAACATTCCCGGTTATGCTGGTTACATTTATCGGTATCCTTCCTCAGATCGTAGTTATCGTCAGCAGCTTTATCAAGAGCGACTTTACAGGATTTAAGAAAGGCTTCAGCCTGGGAAGCTATATTACGATTTTTAACCGTCTGTGGACCAATATCCGCAATACCTTTGTATTTTCAACCATTGCCATTATATTTATCATCATTATTGGTATGCTGATCTCCTATATCGTTGTGCGCCAGAAGGGCTTTGCAGGACAGTTAATGGATCTGCTGATCATGTTCCCATTCGTAATTCCAGGCGCAGTTCTTGGTATCAGCCTGATCGTGGCATTTAACAAGGAACCTGTGATCCTTACAGGAACCGCAGTGATCATGATCATTGCCTTTGTTGTACGAAAACTGCCTTATACGGTACGTTCCGGCAGTGCTTTCTTACAGCAGATGGATCCAAGCGTAGAAGAAGCGTCTATCAGTCTTGGAGTATCACCTATGCAGACATTTATCAAGGTGACAGCAAGATTAATGGCACCTGGCGTATTATCCGGTGCGATCTTAAGCTGGATCACCTGTATCAATGAGCTGTCTTCCAGTGTTATGCTTTACGGCGGCAAGACCAGTACCATTTCTGTAGCTATTTATACAGAGGTTGTAAGAAACAGCTTTGGTACAGCGGCAGCGCTGGCATCTATTTTGACCGTAAGTACAGTTATTTCTCTGCTTATCTTCTTAAAGGTAAGTAAGGGTAAGGTATCGATCGTTTAATTTGTTTCATACTGCAACATGAAAACAGTGCCTGCGCCTCTGGCGCAGGCTTTGTAAGTCTATGTATATTGAAAAGATGGGAGGAACACACAAATGGTAAAATTTGGAACTGGCGGCTGGCGTGCGATCATCGGAGAAGAGTTTACCAAGGAAAATATACAGAAGCTGACCTTAGCCATGTGCCTGAAAATGAAGGCAGAGCATAAGGACACAAAAAGTGTGGTCATTGGTTATGACCGCCGTTTCCTTCCAAAGAGGCTGTGATCTGGGCATGTCAGATCCTTGGAAAAGAAGGTATCCATGTACAGTTTGTAAACCGCAGCGCACCAACGCCTCTGTTAATGTTTTATGTGATGAAACATGAACTGGACTATGGAATGATGGTCACAGCCAGCCATAATCCGGCGATCTACAATGGTATCAAGGTGTTTACATATGGCGGAAGGGATGCAGATGAGATCCAGACAAAGGACATTGAAAAATGGCTGTTGGAAGCAGAAAAACTGTATACACCATGTCATGAAGAGGATGGGCAGATGCCGCCGCCAAGTTATACAGAACTGGTAAAACAGGGCATTGTAGAAGAAATCAATCCAATGAATGAATATCTGGATAATATCTTATCTGTGATCAATGTAGATGCGATCAGAAAGAGAGATTTAAGGGTAGCAGTTGACCCCATGTATGGTGTCAGCCTGACGGCTTTAAGTACTATTCTGGCAGTTGCAAGATGTACGGTAGAGACCATTAATGCCCAGCATGATACGCTGTTTGGAGGCAAGATGCCGGCACCTGCGGAAGATACCCTTAAGAACCTGCAGAATTATGTGCTGGACCGCTACTGCGATATTGGTATTGCGACAGACGGTGACGCGGACCGGTTAGGTGTTATTGACGATAAGGGACATTATCTTCACGCCAACCAGATCTTAGTTATGCTGTATTATTATCTTCTGAAATATAAGGGTTGGCGGGGCGATGCAGTACGAAACCTGGCTACCACCCATATGTTGGACAAGGTGGCTGAAAGCTTTGGCCAGAAGTGTTATGAAGTGCCTGTAGGCTTTAAGTATATTTCTGCAAAGATGCAGGAGACAGATGCCATTATTGGCGGTGAGTCTTCCGGTGGCCTGACTGTAAAAGGTCATATCCATGGAAAAGACGGTATCTATGCAGCAAGCCTTCTGGTAGAAATGATCGCAGTGACCGGTAAGAGCCTTTCTGAGATCGTAAAGGATATTGAGGACCAGTACGGTGAGACTCATATGGAAGAGCGCAGCTACCGTTTTACAGCAGAGGAAAAGGCACGTATACAGAAAGTGCTGTTAGAAGAGCAGAAACTGCCGGAACTGCCATTTGAGGTATCCCGTGTTTCTTATCAGGACGGCTGCAAGGTCTACTTTAAAAATGGCGGCTGGGTAAGCGCCAGATTTTCCGGTACAGAGCCGTTACTTCGTATCTTCTGTGAAATGGAAAAAGAGGAAGATGCAGTCCGGGCCTGCGTAGTGTTTGAGAGGTTTTTGGGGCTGTAAAAGTGTGGAAATGGAACGGTTTTTCTGGTATACTGATGGAACGAACAAACCGTCCGCATTAGCGGACAATAGAGCGCGTCAGCGCGTGTTTGCGAGTCTAAAAAATACAAGGGGCACCGCAGCATGTATACAGGAAAAGCAGACAGAAATGCAGTATATAAAACACATAAATTTTTCAACAGGGAATGCAAAAAAGGGCGTTCCCTGTTCTTTTTATCTGTCATATCTGCAGCTGCAATATTGGCTGGAACAGTTCTTACAGGCTGCAGCCGGGCTGATGATCTGGTGCAGGAACAGACAGAAACGGAGAACTATGCCCTGACCGTATTTACTGCCCAGGAAAGGAAAGAATGGGAGCCGGTGATCAAGGAAGTTGAGGAGCGTACCGGCTGGAATGTAAGGGTGGAAACAGGCTCTGCAAAGGAGATGCTTTCCCAGCTAGAAAAAGAGGAAGCAGACTGGGATGTGGCCTTTGGGGTCAGTGCGGACGCCTTAGAGGAAGGCAAAGAGTACTGGCAGACAGGCAAAGATGCCTGGACCGGATATTCAGCGGTATCTTTTGTTATTTTATATAATACCAATGTAGTGACCTACAGAGAGCTGCCTACAGGATGGGACAGCTTGTTAGAACCACGGTGGAAAGGCCGTGTGGCAGTGCCGGATCCCCTTAAATCGGATATGGCTGCTTCTGTTCTCACAGAGGCGGCAAAAAACAGCGAAAAAGAAGAATTTCTGGACCTCTTAGCGGAAAATATGCAGTATCAGATGCCGGAGACCTTTAAAGAGGTGGAACAGGGCATTTCTGACGGCCGCTATTCTATTGGCGTTACCTCAGAAGAGGCAGCGAAAGCGATGCTGGCTGCAGGTCAGGACGTAGATTACATTGATCCGGAAGAAGGAGAATGTTTCTTTGAAGACGGAACTGCGATCCGGAAAAGAACCCCAAATCTGGATGCTTCTGAAGCATTTGTAACCTACACTACCTGTGATGATACAAAATGGCTTTTACGGACCCAGCTTTTACGCCAACCGGCAGAAGATGTTTCTGCAGAGAATGACCGGTCAGATGAAGAGCTGAAACAGAGATATTCCAGACAGCAGGAAGTTTTAAATTTCTGGAAGCTTATTATGGAAGAAAAGTCTGGTTCAGCCCATGAACAGGAACAGTAATAAAGAAGGCAGGGAAAAAGATGAAGATATTAAATAAGCTTTCATTTCATAAAAAGATCTTTCTTGCCTGTCTGCTGACGGCACTGGTGCCTTTATTGTGCTCCAGTGTGGTTATGATCCGGCTGTTTACGGCAGCACTTGACCGGCAGAATTTAGATGAGGGGCGGACTCAGATCACAAAGGCAGAGGCAAGACTGGAAGCAGTTTTTGAAAAATGCGAGGAAGCCTGCAAGACCATTGCCACGGATAAAAAGACGGCCCGGATCATGATCGAAAAAAGTGAAGCAGATCATCAGAGGGAAATGTACTTATCCTTATATCAGGCCACCCAGGAAACCTCAGGATATGCCCGGTTTTCTATTTATGATTCAGGAGGACATCTGCGCTATACGACGGATACAGAGGGGAAGGAAAAAGACCTGCCTGTATTCTGGGGGCTTTTAAGAAAGGCTTCCAGAACGGATGATATTGTATATTACAGGACTGATCCGGATCTTTCTATTACGGACGGGGACATTCTGCTTCAGGGTGCAAGACCGCTGTATACAGAAGGCGGTGCAAAAACCGGCTATATTGTTTTTGATTTTACAAGGGAAAACCTGGATGATCTTTTAGGGGCAGAGGTGTCATCTGGGGATGTGCTGCTGCTTTTAGATACCCATAAACGGACGGTGTACTGCTCTGGACAGGACAAGAGCCAGGTTCAGACAGGTGACATGATCGAAAAGATACTGGAAAACAGGAAAATGTCCGATGCAGGCCATGACAGGGAACAGTATCTGGTAAGCCATGGAGGAAAAACTGGCTTTTATTTTCTCTTATGCCGCCAGGCGCCTATGAGCCAGCCAGCTGTGCAGACTATGTGGACCGTCAGCCTATGCCTGTCAGCGTTGGGATTATTCCTCTGCCTGGCTGTATCAGGCGTACTTACAGGCAGTATTGCCCGCCCGGTACAGACATTAGATGAAGCTATGGAAAAAGTGAAAAAGGGTGATCTTTCTATCCGTATCCATACCCAGTCCAATGATGAAATGGGACGTCTTACCCGCAGCTTTAACCAGATGACAGAAGATCTGGGCCGGTATCTGGAAGATAAGGTGCAGAGGCAGAAGGACCTGAATGAAACAACATTAAAATTATACCAGACCCAGTTAAATCCCCATTTTCTCTATAACACGCTGGACACCATCAAATGGGAAGCAAGGATCCGCCAGGTGCCACGGATCGCAGTGCTGGCGGAAAATCTGGCGATCATATTGCGAAAAAGCATTTCCAGTAAGCCGTTTATCCCGTTAAGAGAGGAACTGGAGACCATTGACAGCTATGTAGAAGTGCAGAAGATCCGCTTTACAGGCCGGTTCTTGTGTGAAAAGGAGATACCGGACCAGTTAGAGGAGTGCCTGGTGCCGAAAATGATCTTACAGCCGTTGGTTGAAAATGCTATTATTCATGGGCTGGAAGGCTGTGAAAATGGATATATCTGTATTTATGCAGGCCGTGAAGGAGATGTTTTAAATATTTCCATTACCGATGACGGCCGTGGCATGAGCCCGGAGATATTGGCCTGGATCAACAGTCCGGAACCGGAGAAGCGGGACGGACATCTGGGGCTTTATAATATTATGAGGATACTAAAATTATATTATGGAAATGAATATGGCCTGAAGGCAGAAGTGACAGAAGATGGAACAACTGTCACTTTGAGACTGCCGGATGTTCGCTCGGGATCTTTTGGTGCCGAAAGACCCTGAGAGGACATCTTAGAAAGGAGGGGGACGATGTATAAAGTAGTAGTGGTAGAAGATGAAGAGATTGCCAGAAAAGGCATTATATTTACCATTAACTGGGATGCATTAAACTGTATGATCGCCGGGGAAGCTGCCAATGGGGAAGAAGGGGCAGAGGTGATCCGCCGCCTTTCACCGGATATTATCGTTACAGACCTGAAAATGCCCCGTATGGACGGCGTGGAAATGATCGCAAAGCTGCGGGAACAGGGAAACAGGGCGAAATTTATTATCCTGACGGCTTATGGGGATTTTAAATATGCCCAGAGTGCGGTGAAGCTGGGAGTCAGCGATTATCTGTTAAAGCCATTAAAGGACGGTGATCTGGAGCAGGCAGTGACCCGGATCATCGACCAGTTAGAAGAAGGAGACCGGCTCCGGCAGAAAGAAGAGGAAGAAACGCCTATTTTCCGGTTTAATGCAGACAGAAAAGCAAAAAATAAGTATGTAGAGCAGGCGATCAAACAGATCCGTGAACATTATAAAGAAGATATCAATATCAGTACAGTGGCAGAGCAGCTGCAGATCAGCGAAGGCTATTTAAGCCGTGTGTTCAAAAAAGAGACAGATTATACATTTACCACCTATCTTTCTTATTACCGCATGAAAGTGGCAATGGAACTGTTAAAAGAGGGAAATTTAAAGGTATATGAAGTAGCAGATGCTGCGGGCTATTCAGATACAGCCTATTTCAGCGCCCAGTTTAAGAAAATAGTGGGGATCGCGCCTTCTGAGTATCAGGATCGGGTAAGAGAGCACTAGGCGGCTGGTCATGGAGCCTGTGAATGGTAATTGCACTGGAGATTTTTGCACCTGGAAAAAGTGTGTACAGGAAAAAGTAATTATGTTATCATAGTGATAAGATCGTGAGAGCACAAAGTGCAGAGCATCCGGTAACAAACAAGGTACTGGGGGAGGTGGCCACATGCTTGAATTTAAAGACATCTTAGGACATGAACAGATCAAAGAACATTTTCAGAATGCGGCAGCAACGGGGAAAGTTTCCCACGCTTATATTCTAAGCGGCGAAGAAGGAATGGGAAAAAAGACCCTTGCAAATGCCTTTGCCATGACTCTTCTCTGTGAAGAAGGAGGCAGAGAGCCCTGTATGCAGTGTCATGCCTGCAAGCAGGTCCTGTCAGGAAACCACCCGGATCTGATCTATGTAACACATGAAAAACCGGCCAGTATGGGTGTAGATGATATCCGTGAGCAGATCAATGATACCATTATGGTGCGTCCTTACAGCAGCCAGTATAAGATCTATATTGTAGATGAAGCGCAGAAAATGACGGTGCAGGCCCAGAATGCTCTTTTAAAGACCATAGAAGAGCCACCGGCCTATGCAGTGATCATGCTTTTGACTACAAACCAGGATGCATTTTTACAGACCATTCTTTCACGGTGTGTGCAGCTGAAACTGAAACCATTAAAAGACTCTGTTGTGAAGACTTATCTGGAAGAAAAGCTTCAGGTAAAGGACATTCAGGCAGAAATATACAGTGCATTTGCAAGAGGAAATCTGGGCAAAGCAATTCATCTGGCCCAGTCAGAGGACTTTAAGATGATGTATGAAGAGATTTTAAAGCTGTTAAAGGAAATCAAGGAAATGGATATTTCCCAGCTTTTGGATGTGATCCGCAAATTAAAAGATGACAATACGGATATTAAGGAATGTCTGGATTTTATGCAGATGTGGTACCGTGATATCCTGATGTATAAAACTACCAAAGATTTAAACCTTCTCATTTTCAAGGATGAGTTTTCCGCAGTGAAGAAGGCGGCGTCTTTAAGCAGTTATGAAGGGCTGGAACAGATCTTAGGGGCCATTGACAAGGCCAGAGTCCGTTTAGATGCCAATGTAAATATGGAACTGGTCATGGAGCTTTTACTTCTGACCATGAAAGAGAATTAATAGAATTGTATTTTAAGGGTGTTTTAGGAAAGGAAATTAAGTAAGAGAAATGTTAACAGTAATCGGAGTGCGTTTTCGGGCTGCCGGAAAGATCTACTATTTTGATCCTGCAGACCGTCAGATAAAAATTGGGGACCATGTGATCGTAGAAACTGCCAGAGGTATTGAATACGGTTACGTAGTTCTTGGAAACAGAGAAGTAGATGAGACAAAGGTAATACCACCTCTTAAGCCGGTGATCCGTATGGCAACGGATGAGGACCGTGCCATTGAGGCAAAAAACAAAGAGAAAGAAAAAGAAGCATTTAAGATCTGCCAGGAAAAGATCAAAAAGCACAACCTGGAAATGAAGCTGATCGATGCGGAATATACCTTTGACAATAATAAGGTGCTGTTTTACTTTACAGCAGACGGAAGAATTGACTTCAGAGAGCTGGTAAAGGACCTTGCAAGTGTATTTAAGACCCGTATAGAGCTGCGCCAGGTAGGTGTGAGAGACGAGACCAAGATCATGGGTGGTATCGGCATCTGCGGAAGACCGCTGTGCTGCCATTCTTATCTGTCTGAGTTCATCCCGGTTTCTATTAAAATGGCAAAGGAGCAGAACCTGTCCTTAAATCCAACTAAGATTTCCGGCGTGTGCGGAAGACTGATGTGCTGCCTGAAAAATGAGGAAGAGACCTACGAGGTATTAAACAGCAAACTGCCGGGAATTGGTGATACAGTTACCACTGCAGACGGCCTGAGGGGAGAAGTACACAGTGTAAATGTGCTGCGCCAGACTGTAAAGGTGATCGTAGTAGTAGATAAAGACGAAAAAGAGATCCGTGAATACAAGGTAGACCAGTTAAAGTTTAAGCCCAGAAGAAAGAAGGGCAAAGGCGGCGAAAAGCAGGACGAAGCAGAGTTAAAGAAGCTGGAAGCACTGGAAAAGCGGGAAGGAAAGTCAAGGTTGAATGATAAATAGTGAAATGGAACACAGCTGGAGACAGGAAGGAAATATCCTTTTAAGGGATGATGAGCGGATCGATGATCTTCAGAGAAATCATTACGGCATCATCCAGAGAAAAGGCACCTTCTGTTTTGGGATGGATGCGGTGCTGCTGTCCGGTTTTGCAGTGGTAAAGCCAGGAGAAAAGGCGCTGGATCTGGGAACAGGAACCGGTATTATCCCCATTCTTTTAGAAGCAAAAACAGAAGGAAGGCACTTTACCGGCCTTGAGATCCAGGAAGAGTCTGCGGATATGGCCAGGAGAAGTGTGAAATACAATCACCTGGAAGAAAAGGTGGAGATCGTAACAGGAGATATCAAGGAGGCCGGAAGCAGGTTTGCACTGGCTTCTTTTGATGTAGTCACCAGCAATCCACCTTATATGAATGATGCCCACGGCATTAAAAACCCGGGAGATGCCAAGGCCATTGCCCGCCATGAGGTGCTTTGCACCTTAGATGATGTGGTAAGAGAAGGCACAAGAGTGTTAAAACCAGGGGGACGGTTTTATATGGTTCACCGCCCAAGAAGACTGATCGAGATCTTACAGACTATGAAGCAGCATGGTTTAGAGCCTAAACGGATGAAATTTGTACATCCCTATAAGGACCGGGAAGCCAATATGGTGCTGATTGAGGCAGTAAGAGGCGGCGGAGCCCTGATGAAGGTAGAAGCGCCGGTTATTGTATTTGATGAGAACGGGGAGTATTCACAGGAGATACGGACTACTTACGGGTATTAAAAAGCGCTTGCGGAGGAAAGGTACATGACAGGAAAATTATATCTGTGTGCAACACCCATCGGTAATCTGGAAGACATTACCTACCGGGTGTTAAAAACATTAAAAGAGGCAGATCTGATCGCAGCGGAAGATACAAGACACAGTATCAAGCTGTTAAATCATTTTGACATAAAAACGCCTATGACCAGTTATCATGAGTATAATAAGGTGGAAAAGGCAAAATATCTGGTAGAAAAAATGGCAGAGGGCACCAACATTGCCCTGATCACCGACGCGGGAACACCGGGAATTTCTGATCCGGGAGAAGAACTGGTAAGACAGTGCTATGAAGCAGGTATTCCGGTCACTTCTCTTCCAGGACCTGCAGCCTGTATCACCGCCCTTACCATGTCCGGGCTTCCTACCAGAAGGTTCTGCTTTGAGGCATTTCTGCCAGCAGAAAAAAGTGATAAAAAAGAGCGCCAGCGGATCCTGGAAGAACTGAAAAAAGAGACCAGGACCATGATCGTCTATGAAGCGCCTCATCATCTGGTGGCAACTTTAGAGGACCTGTACGGGGCACTGGGAAACCGGAAGATCACCATCTGCAGAGAACTTACCAAGAAGTTTGAAAGTGCCTTCCAGACTACCTTTGAAGAAGCACTGGCCCACTACGAAACAGAAGAACCAAAGGGTGAGTGTGTCATCGTCATTGCTGGAAAGCCGGTAGAAGAGATCCGTGAAGAAGAGATCCGCGCCTGGGAAGAGATGCCTATTGAAGAGCATATGGAGCATTATCTGTCACAGGGAATGGATAAAAAAGAAGCCATGAAGGCAGTTGCAAAGGACAGAGGAATATCTAAGAGAGATGTGTATCAGCAGCTGCTGTAATAAAATGTGCGTGATGCTGAAATATTCGCTCATGTTTTGTGTAATGAATTTAGAAGTAATTAAAAAAACTGCCGTAAGACCACGGATTTCATGGTCTTGCGGCAGTTTTAATTGTTTCTATGTAATTTACTCAGCTAACTTCAAACCAGCCAGCTTTGCCAGCGCCAGAATGGATGCCTTAGAAACTTTCTTTCCTTCATATTCAACCAGATCTTCTGTCCCCCCGGTGAAGATATCTGTGTTTGCTGCTTTTTTTAGGATGATGCAGTCATCCTGGACTGTGATCTCAAGGGCGTCTTTTACGTCCAGGTTCAGGCTTCTTCTCAGCTCGATAGGAAGAGTGATCCGTCCAAGCTCGTCCAGTTTTCTTATAACCCCTGTTGTTTTCATAATGAAATACCTCCTGTTTTGTTGTACTTTGCGAACCCCATACCGCTGCGATCCCTAACTTAAGGGACATCATGCATTGTTTACAATGTATAGTTAAAAAGTAGCAAATTTTGGAAATTAAGTCAATGATAAAGGGGGGATTATAAAAGAATACAGGAAAATACTGAACAGAAACGAAAAAACAGTTGATTAGATATTAAAAAAATATTTCTTGACAAAAGTTATCTATTCCTGTAGTATTACTTTGAAGTTCAAAGTATTTCTGCGGAAAGGTAAGAAAAATGACTACAAAAATTATAGGAACTGGTTCCTATGTACCGGCTCAGATCGTAACAAATGATGACCTGTCAAAGATCGTCGAAACCAATGACCAGTGGATCCGCAGCCGCACGGGGATCGGAGAGAGAAGGATCGCAACAGACGACAGTACATCAGATATGGCGGCGAAAGCAGCTGCGAGAGCCATTGAGCAGGCGGGAATTGATCCGGAGGAGATCGACCTGATCATCCTGGCTACTTCATCACCGGATTACTGCTTCCCAAATGGAGCCTGCGAGGTACAGGCGAAAGTTGGCGCAGTGAATGCAGCCTGCTTTGATATCAGTTCTGCATGTACTGGTTTCGTGTTTGCCTTAAGCACTGCACATGCCTATATTTCTTCCGGTCTTTATAAAACAGCCCTTGTGATCGGCGCTGACCTGTTAAGCAAGTTAGTAGACTGGACAGACAGAAGCACCTGCGTTCTCTTTGGAGACGGAGCAGGAGCAGCAGTGGTAACAGCAGCTGAAAATGGTATCATCGGTCTGAACATGCATTCCAACGGAGCCAAAGGCGGGGTACTGACCTGTGGAAGCCGTTCTACGGGAAACTTCTTATTAGGAAAGAAACCGGAGCTTGGCTACATGACCATGGAAGGACAGGAAGTGTTCAAATTTGCTGTAAAGCAGGTTCCAGAGTGTATCAAAGAAGTTTTGGAAGAAACCGGAAATACAGCAGAAGATATTGACCAGTTCATCATCCACCAGGCAAATTACCGCATCATTGAGTCCATTGCAAAACGCCTGAAAGTGGATCTGGAGAAATTCCCGGTGAACATGGAACACTATGGAAATACATCCGGCGCGTCCGTACCTATTTTACTGGACGAGTTAAACAGAGCCGGAAAGCTTAAAAACGGAGACAAGCTGGTGTTAGCCGGATTTGGCGCAGGTCTTACCTGGGGAGCTGTTTTACTGGAGTGGTAAACAGACAGTAATAAATAACGTAATATACACGCAGTGGCTTTGCCGCAGCGGATAAGTTAAATAAAAATATAAATTTTAATCAGAAAAAGGAGAACAATATCATGTTAGAGAAGATGAAAGAACTTATTGCAGATCAGTTAAGCGTAGATGCAGACAGCATCACAGAGGCTTCCTCTTTAAGGACGATTTAGGAGCAGACTCCCTGGATCTGTTCGAGCTGGTTATGGCTTTAGAGGATGAGTATTCCGTAGAGATCCCTGCAGAGGACTTAGAGAACCTGGCAACTGTAGGCGATGTTATGAACTACTTAAAGAACAAAGGCGTTGAGGCTTAATTATAAGTAGACATGCTGCCAGGCGGCGGCAATGAAAGTCAGCTGCTCCGCGAAAAGCGGAGTGTACATCAATAGCAACAGGGGACGGCGTGCTTACTATGGAAGCACGCTGTTTCTACAAGGCTACGGAAAATCCCGGAATTTTGGAGGAAAGAATGAATACAAGAATTACAGAAATGTTAGGAATCGAATATCCCATCATTCAGGGAGGAATGGCATGGGTGGCAGAGCACAACCTGGCTGCAGCCGTATCTGAGGCAGGCGGTCTGGGACTGATCGGCGGCGCAAACGCTCCTGGCGAAGTAGTCAGAGAAGAGATCAGAAAGGCAAGAGAGCTGACAAAGAAGCCTTTTGGTGTCAATGTTATGCTGTTAAGCCCACATGCAGATGACGTAGCAAAAGTAGTTGTAGAAGAAGGCATCAAGGTAGTTACCACAGGTGCCGGAAACCCTGAAAAATATATGGATATGTGGAAGGCCGCAGGCGTTAAGGTCATTCCAGTTGTTGCATCTGTTGCTCTGGCACGCCGTATGGAAAAATATGGAGCTGACGCTGTTGTTGCAGAGGGAATGGAGTCCGGCGGACATATCGGCGAAGAGACTACCATGACTTTAGTACCACAGGTTGCTGACGCTGTTTCTATCCCGGTGATCGCAGCAGGCGGTATTGGTGACGGAAGAGGCATTGCAGCTGCATTTATGTTAGGTGCAGAGGCAGTACAGATCGGTACCCGCTTCGTTGTTTCCAAAGAGTCTATTGTACATGAAAATTACAAGGAGCGTATCATCAAGGCAAAAGATATCGACTCCACTGTTACAGGAAGAACCCATGGACATCCGGTACGCTGCCTGAGAAACCAGATGACCAGAGAATACATCAAATTAGAGCAGGAAGGAAAGTCCTTTGAGGAACTGGAATACCTGACTTTAGGAACTTTACGCAAGGCAGTTCAGGAAGGCGATGTAAAGAACGGAACCGTTATGGCTGGTCAGATCGCAGGTCTTATTTCCAAAGAGCAGACCTGTAAGGAAATGATCGAAGAGATGATGGATCAAACAGAGAAACTTTTAGGTCGTTGTTAGGTACTTTTGAACCGCTTTTAAACAGGGAGTAATGAACATGAGTAAGATCGCATTTATCTTCCCAGGTCAGGGCGCACAGACCTGCGGTATGGGAAAAGATTTTATGAGCAGACAGAAACAGGCCGCAAGGTATTTGACAAAGCCACAGAGCTTTTAGGCTTCTCTGTTCCGGAGCTTTGCTTTGAGCCGAATGACAGACTGGATATTACAGAATATACACAGGCAGCTATGGTCACCACCAGCATTGCCATGATGAAGGTTTTAGAAGAAAATGGCATAAAACCAGACGTAGCAGCTGGTTTAAGCCTTGGCGAGTACTGTGCACTGGCAGCAGCAGGTTATGAGCGAAGAAGATGCCATTACAACGGTACGTCAGAGAGGCATCTTCATGCAGGAAGAAGTTCCTGCTGGAGAAGGCGCTATGGCAGCCATCCTGGCATTAGATGCAGCAGTGATCGAAGAAGTAACTGCTGATATAGACGGTGTATGGATCGCCAATTACAACTGTCCGGGACAGATCGTTATTTCCGGTAAGAAAGCAGCAGTAGAAGAAGCCTGTGAGAAGTTAAAGGCAGCAGGTGCAAAACGTGCCATTATGTTAAATGTAAGCGGCCCATTCCATTCAGGAATGTTAGTTGGCGCAGGCGAGAAGCTGGGAAAGGTTCTTGAAAACGTAGAGATTCACAAGCCGGTTATCCCATATGCAGCTAATGTGACTGCCCAGTATGTAACAGAGGCAGAACCTGTAAAAGATCTTTTAGTAAAGCAGGTTTCTTCTTCTGTAAAATGGCAGCAGTGTGTGGAAACCATGCTGGCAGACGGTGTGGATACTTTCATTGAGATCGGACCAGGAAAGACACTGGCTGGCTTTATGAGAAAGATCGACCGCAGCGTAAAACATTAAACGTTGAGAAGTTAGAGGATATAGAAAAGGTAGTAGAAGCTTTAAAAGAGGCATAAAGGAGAATAAACATGCTGGAAGGAAAGATTGCACTGGTTACTGGCGCAAGCCGCGGAATTGGACGCCAGATCGCTAAAACGTTAGCGGCAAAAGGCGCATTTGTGATCGTAAATTATAATGGTTCTGCTGCAAAGGCAGAGGAAGTAGTAAAAGAAATCCAGGCAGCCGGAGGAAACGGACAGGCAGTTCAGTGCAATGTTTCCGACTTTGAAAGCTGCAAGGAAATGTTAGATGCAGTAGTGAAAGAGCATGGACGTCTGGATATCCTGGTAAATAACGCAGGTATCACAAGAGACAACCTGTTAATGAAAATGTCTGAGGAAGACTTTGACGCAGTGATCCAGACCAACTTAAAGGGCGTGTTCAACTGCACCCGTCACATTGCAAGACAGATGTTAAAGCAGAAGAGCGGCCGCATCATCAACATTTCTTCTGTATCCGGTGTATTAGGAAATGCAGGACAGGCAAATTACTGTGCAGCTAAGGCGGCGTCATCGGACTGACCAAGAGTGCAGCAAAAGAGCTGGCAAGCCGCGGTATTACTGTAAATGCAGTTGCACCAGGATTTATTAAGACAGAAATGACCGATGTATTAAAGGATGATATCAAGAAAGCAATCATGGAAAATATTCCTATGAAGGCTTTTGGTGAGACGGAAGATATTGCAAATGCAGTTGCATTTTAGCATCTGAGGAAGCACGCTATATTACCGGTCAGGTAATATCTGTTGATGGAGGCATGGCTATGTAGTAAAACAGCTTTCGCTGTTTCGTTACACCGCCAATCAGGCAAAAATAGAACAGGAGTCAAATATATGAATACAAGAGTAGTAGTAACAGGTATGGGCGCTATTACCCCAATTGGAAATAGTGTAGAGGCTTTTGGACTGCAGTCAAGTCAAATACAGTAGGCATTGCACCGATCACTCATTTTGATACAGCTGATTTTAAGTGCAAACTGGCTGCAGAAGTAAAAGATTTTGATCAAAGCAGTATATGGATCAAAGACTGCACGCCGTATGGAGCCTTTCTGCCAGTTCGCAGTGGCAGCAGCAAAGGAAGCTCTGGAAACATCAGGCATTGACATGGAAAAAGAAGATCCTTTCCGTGTTGGCGTAAGCGTAGGATCCGGTATCGGTTCTTTACAGGCGTTAGAGCGTAATGAAAGAGACTGTTAGAAAAGGGCCTGGCAGAGTAGAGCCATTATTAGTACCTTTAATGATCAGCAACATGGCAGCAGGAAATGTTTCTATCCAGTTTGGTCTTAAGGGAAAATGCATCAATGTAGTAACTGCATGTGCAACTGGTACCCATTCCATCGGCGAAGCATTCCGTTCCATCCAGCATGGTGAGGCAGATGTAATGGTAGCAGGCGGTACAGAAGCAAGTATTACTCCAATTGGTGTGGCTGGCTTTACCTCCTTAACTGCATTAAACACCACCGATGATGTAAAGAAAGCATCTATCCCATTTGACCAGGACAGAAATGGTTTCGTTATGGGCGAAGGCGCCGGTATCGTTGTATTAGAGTCCTTAGAGCACGCACAGGCAAGAGGGGCTAAGATCCTGGCAGAAGTAGTTGGGTACGGTGCAACCTGTGACGCATACCACATTACTTCCCCTGCAGAAGATGGAAGCGGCGCTGCAAAGGCAATGGAATTTGCCATGAAGGATGCAGGAATTACCCCAGAGCAGCTTGATTATGTAAATGCTCATGGAACCAGCACCCATCACAATGACTTATTCGAGACAAAGGCTATTAAACTGGCTTTAGGCGATCATGCAAATAAAGTAAAGATCAACTCCACCAAGTCCATGATCGGCCACTTATTAGGCGCAGCAGGCGGTGTAGAGTTCATTACCTGTGTAAAGAGCATTGAAGACGGCTATGTACATCCAACGGTAGGTCTGGAAAATCCAGGTGAAGGCTGCGACTTAGATTACACCATGCATGAGGGCGTATCTATGGATGTAAATTATGCCATCAGCAACTCTTTAGGCTTTGGCGGACATAATGCCAGCCTGATCGTGAAGAAATTCACTGCATAAGGAAGGAGAACGTGGACATGAATATGGATGAAATCCTGACACTGGTTCAGGCTGTATCTGATTCAAAGCTGACCAGCTTTAAACTGGACCAGGGCGATATGCATATTTCCCTTAAGAAAGAGAAAGAAGAAGCAAAGATCATCACCGTTGGCGCACCTGGCGCTGTAGCAGCAGTTCCGGCTCCAAGTGCAGCACCTGTAGTCACTGCAGCTTCCGCAGGAGTAAGCACAGAAGCACCTGCAGCTGCACCGGAAGCAGCAGAAAGCCATGACATTGCTTCTGATAAAGTGATCACCTCCCCATTAGTAGGAACCTTCTACAGTTCTTCTTCCCCGGATGCAGAAAGCTTCGTAAAAGAGGGAGATACTGTGAAAAAGGGACAGGTACTTGGCATTATTGAAGCTATGAAGCTGATGAACGAGATCGAAAGCGAATATGACGGCGTTATTGAAGCGATCCTTGTAAATAATGAGGAAGTAGTAGAGTACGGACAGCCATTATTCCGTATTAAATAAGATGTCCTCCTGGAACCTTTCCAAATAAAAAAGGTTCCGGGAGAACATTGGTTCCGAGAGAAAATAGGAGGGCAACAACCATGTTAATGGGTATTAAAGAAATCCAGGAGATCATTCCGCACAGACATCCATTTCTCCTGGTAGACTGTATTGAAGAATTAGAGCCGGGCGTAAAGGCAGTTGGCTACAAATCTGTTACTTATGATGAGCCATATTTCAGAGGCCATTTCCCGCAGGAACCGGTTATGCCGGGCGTTCTGATCGTGGAAGCACTGGCTCAGACCGGCGCTGTAGCGATTCTTTCCCAGGAGAATTTCAAGGGAAAGACTGCATATTTTGGCGGCTTAAATAACGTAAAATTCAAGCACAAAGTAGTTCCGGGAGACCGTTTAAGACTGGAATGTGAGATCATCAAGCAGAAGGGACCGGTTGGCGTAGGAAAAGCAACTGCTACGGTAGACGGCAAGATCGCAGTTGTTGGCGAACTGACCTTTATGATCGGATAGATAATACTGGTCCATAGGAGATTTGAAATGTTTAATAAGATATTGATCGCAAACAGAGGTGAGATCGCAGTCCGCATCATCAGAGCCTGCCGTGAAATGGGCATCCGCACCGTTGCGGTTTACTCTGAGGCTGATAAGGATTGTCTGCACACTCTTCTGGCAGATGAAGCCATCTGTATCGGCCCGGCTCCTTCCAGCCAGAGCTATCTGAATATGGAGCGTATTCTCTCCGCAACTGTTGCAATGAAGGCAGATGCCATTCATCCGGGATTTGGATTTTTATCAGAAAATGCCCGTTTTGCAAAACTTTGCCAGCAGTGCAACATTACCTTTATCGGACCGTCTGCTGAGATCATCAACCGCATGGGAAATAAGTCAGAAGCCAGAAATACCATGATGCAGGCCGGAGTTCCTGTTGTTCCTGGAAGCAAAGAGCCTGTATACACAGCAGAAGATGGACTTGCCATGGCAAAAGAGATCGGTTTTCCGGTCATGATCAAGGCTTCTTCCGGCGGCGGCGGAAAGGGAATGCGTATTTCCAGAAGCGAAGAGGACTTTACAGAGCATTTTAATGCAGCTCAGTTAGAGTCTGTAAAGGGATTTTCCGATGATACCATGTATATTGAAAAATATATTGAAAAACCACGTCATGTGGAATTTCAGATCATGGGTGACAAGTTTGGTCATGTTGTTCACTTGGGAGAACGTGACTGCTCCATCCAGCGCCGTCATCAGAAGGTAATGGAAGAGTCCCCTTGTGAGGTCATTTCCCCTGAACTTCGTAAAAAAATGGGTGAAGTTGCAGTAAAGGCAGCCAAAGCCGTGAATTACGAAAATGCAGGAACCATTGAGTTTTTGTTGGATAAAGACAAAAATTTCTATTTTATGGAAATGAACACCCGTATCCAGGTAGAGCATCCTGTAACAGAGATGGTTTCCGGCATCGATCTGATCAAAGAGCAGATCCGTGTTGCCGCAGGAGAGCCATTAAGTGTGTCACAGGAAGACATCCAGATCAAGGGACATGCCATTGAATGTCGTATTAATGCGGAAAACCCGAAAAAGCACTTTATGCCATGTCCGGGCCGCATTACCAACGTGCATATTCCTGGTGGAAATGGTGTCCGCGTGGATACACACATTTACAATGATTATAAAGTACCTGCTAACTATGACTCCATGCTTATGAAACTGATCGTTTACGATAAAGACAGGGCATCTGCCATTGCAAAAATGCGCAGTGCTTTAGGCGAGGTCATCATAGAAGGCATTGAAACAAATATTGATTTTCAGTATGAGATCCTGGAAAATGAGGCTTTTCAGAAGGGTGATACAGACACCGGATTTATTGAAAAGTATTTCCCGGACTACATAAAATGATTTTAATCTGGAAAATCCTCCGCGACCAGGTCCCGGACGGATATTTATGATCCTGAATAAGGATAATGCAGAAAGGAAGTTGTCGTATGCTGCGCAACATGTTCAGAAAAACGTATACAAAAATAGATACCAAATACAGACCGGTAAGCCATGAAGGAGAAGAACCATCCATCCCGGAAGGCTTATGGCGCAAATGTAATAAATGCGGGCAGCCGATCTATGTGGAAGACGTAAAGAACAATTACTATGTATGCCCCAAATGCGGCGGCTACTTCCGTGTTCATGCTTACCGCAGGATCGAAATGCTTACCGATGTAGGAACTTTTGAGGAATGGAATAAAGAAATGCCATTTTCCAATCCTCTGGATTTTCCAAATTACGAAAAAAAGGTAGAAGCAGCCAGAGAAAAAACAAATCTGAATGAAGCCATTGTTATTGGAAAGGCAAAGATCGACGGAAATCCTGCTGTTGTAGGTGTCTGTGACGCCCGCTTTATCATGAGCAGTATGGGCCATGTAGTTGGGGAGAAGATCACTGAGGCAGTAGAACGTGCTACCAAAGAAAAACTTCCGGTGATCCTGTTTGCCTGCTCCGGCGGTGCCAGAATGCAGGAAGGCATTGTTTCCTTGATGCAGATGGCAAAGACTTCCGCAGCCTTAAAGCGTCACCATGAAGCAGGACAGCTGTTTATCAGCGTTCTTACAGATCCAACAACCGGCGGAGTAACTGCAAGTTTTGCAATGTTAGGCGATATCATCATTGCGGAACCAGGGGCATTGATCGGCTTTGCAGGCCCAAGAGTCATTGAACAGACCATTGGACAGAAGCTGCCGGAAGGCTTCCAGAGAGCGGAATTCCTGTTAGACCATGGCTTTGTAGACATGATCCTTCCACGTCAGGACCAGAAGCATGTGATCGGACGGATCCTTTACATGCATAGAAAACATGATATGGATGTGGAAGAGAACGGGGTTAAGACAGATATACCTGTAAATACCCTGGCAGCTCCACAGTCTCAGGAAAACACAGAAAAGAGTGCTTGGGATACAGTCCTTCTTTCCAGAAAGGCAGACAGACCCACCGCTCTTGACTATATCAACGCTGTTTTTGATGAATTTATGGAATTCCATGGAGACCGCTGCTTTAAAGATGACGGAGCCATTGTTGGCGGTATTGCCATGTTCCACGGCATGCCGGTGACTGTCATCGGACAGCAGAAGGGAAAGAACACCAAAGACAATATCCGTCGCAACTTCGGTATGCCGTCTCCAGACGGCTACCGCAAGGCGCTACGCTTAATGAAGCAGGCAGAAACCTTCGGACGCCCCATTATCTGCTTTGTAGACACACCGGGAGCTTTCTGCGGCCTGGAAGCAGAGGAAAGAGGTCAGGGAGAAGCCATTGCAAGAAATCTGTTTGAAATGTCGGATTTAAAAGTACCGGTGCTTTCTATCGTCATCGGCGAAGGCGGAAGCGGCGGTGCGCTGGCTATGGCAGTAGCAAACGAAGTATGGATGATGGAAAATGCCATTTATTCCATTTTATCACCGGAAGGCTTTGCGTCTATCCTTTATAAGGACAGTAAAAAGGCACCGGAAGCAGCCAGAGTCATGAAAGTGACCGCTGCTGATTTAAAGGAACTGGGACTGATCGAGCGGATCATACCGGAGGAAGAACCGGCAAATACAGATACACTGTACCGCATCGCAGGCTATATGGACCGGTCTATGATCGGATTTATGAAAAAGTATCAGGATATGTCAGGGGAAGAGCTGGCAGAGCACAGATACGAAAGATTTAGGAGAATGTAATGAGTGGGATCAAAGCTTTAAAAATAGGAGATCTGGTACTGCAAAGACCAGTGATCCAGGGCGGTATGGGCGTAGGCATCAGCCTTCATAAACTGGCGGGAGCTGTAGCAGCTTCCGGCGGCATGGGACTGATTTCCACAGCACAGATCGGTTTTAGGGAACCTGATTTTAAGACCAACTTTGTAGAGGCAAATCTGCGCGCTATCAGGCGGGAGATGCAGAAAGCCAGAGAGATTGCGCCAAAAGGAGCTATCGGTTTTAATATTATGGTAGCCACCAAGCACTATGACCTGTGGGTCAAGGAAGCCATTAAATCCGGCGCAGATGCCATTGTATCCGGCGCAGGTCTTCCGGTACGTCTTCCGGAATATGCACAGGCTGCTTACGAAGAGATGAAAGCCGGTATTGCAGATGCAAAAGAAAACTGCGAAGAATTTTGCAAGCAGGCAGTAAAAAAAGTAAAGCTTGCCCCCATCGTATCTTCCGCAAAGTCTGCACAGGTTATCTGCAGACTTTGGGACAGAAAATACAAGCAGGTTCCTGATTTTGTAGTAGTAGAAGGACCTTTAGCCGGTGGTCATCTGGGCTTTTCCAGAGAAGAACTGGCTGAGTACGGCGCAGACACCAAAGATGTGCCAAATACCTATAACCAGGAAGCCTACGATAAAGAAGTCCGCTCCATTATGGAAGTGGTAAAGACTTACGAAGAAAAATACCAGAAACATATCCCGGTAGTAACTGCCGGGGGAATTTATACCCATGAAGATGTAAAACACCAGTTTGAACTGGGGGCAGAAGGCGTACAGGTGGCAACTCGTTTTGTCACGACAGAAGAATGTGACGCTCCGGATGCTTACAAACAGGCTTACATCAACGCAAAAAAAGAAGATATCGTCATCACCCAGAGCCCGGTAGGAATGCCAGGACGTGCTATCTTAAATCCGTTTTTACAGCAGATCAAAGACGGCGTCCGTCCGGCCATCAAAACCTGCTTCCAGTGTCTGGAACACTGCGATATCAAAACCATTCCTTACTGCATCACAAAGGCATTGGTAAATGCAGCAGAAGGAGACGAAGACAACGCCCTTCTCTTCTGCGGCAGCAATGCTTACAGAGCCGAAAAGATTGAAAAAGTAGATGATGTGATGAAAGAACTGGTGGGAGAATTGTAACGCATGAACCGCCTGCGTAAGCAGACAGATAAGCATGTTAGTACGAGTTCGCGAGTCCCCCCAAAAAATACCGGTCATACCCATAAAAAGGTATGGCCGTTTTTTCTTACAAACCCTTACAAAATCCTTACTTGCCTTGACCTTGGAGTAACTTCAAGGTGTATGCTTTCTGCATAAAACAAAAGGACATGTTCCATGAGGGGAACGTTGTCATATATAAAAACGCAGGAGGCATTTAATTATGAAGAAACGTTTTGCTATTACAGTACTTGCGCTGGCTCTGACGGCAGGAAGCGCTATGACATCTTTTGCAGCAGGTTTTACAGGTACAGGAAAAGGCGTAAAGTATCAGTGGGGTGATGGAGCTTACTGCACCAATAACTGGGTGCAGTATAAAAATCACTGGTTTTATTTTGGCGATGACCAGTTAATGAGAACCGGTTGGATCCAGAAGGACGGCACCTGGTATTATGCGGCTGATACCGGAGAACTTCAGGGTGGTATTATGAAGATCAACGGAAATGTTTATTATTTTGATACCAGTACCTGCAAAATGGTAACGGGCAACTACAGCTATAATGGCGGAACCCATGAATTTACAGAAAACGGTACCACAGATGGCGGACCATATGTTTACAATGAATGGAACAGCAACGGTACCATCAAACGGGGAACCAAATTTGGAGTAAGATAAATATCCAGATAAAACTTTACAGTTTCCTTTCGATTTTCTGCGTCCCATTGACCAGCTCACAAAATCCGGATAAGATAACATTCATAAACACATTCGGAAGAAATGTTGATCGTGAGAAAATGGGAAAACAGGAGACTGGAAAGGCATGGCAGAAAACAGAACGGAAATAAAACAGCGAGAGTATCTCATAGGCGATATGTCCGAAATTGTGGGCGTAAGCCGGGATACTCTCCGTTTTTATGAAAAAAAAGGGATCATAAAGGCGAGAAAAAAGGAAAACGGATACCGTTATTATCTGGAAGAAGACTTGTTTAGACTGATGGTTATCCTATATAAGAGAAAAATGAATGACAGCCTGGAAGAAATCGAAGGATACATAAAAGGCGAGAATTCTGTAGAATATATGAAAAAACATCTGCAGACCCGTATAAAACAGGAAGAGATGAAGATCCACTATCATCAGCAGGCCATTGCCCGTATGCAGCTTGCCACAAAAGATATTCAAATGGCAGAGCAATACGGTGGAAAATGTACCTGGAAAAATTTTCCGGTAGCCTATCAGTTAGGAGTTTGCGACAGTCTCCACGCAAGTCTGCAAAAATGGTTTTCCCTGTCATCTGAAACAGGCGGGTTGGACATGACTTATTTCTATACCGAATTTTCAATAAAAGAAGGGCAGATGCAGGAGCAGGGCACCAAGCTGTTTCTGTATCAGGAAGTAGGTCCCTTTATCAGCAGTGACTTCCATCTGGAACAATATCCGCAGACTGCACCCGTTCCCTGTATTTATACGATCCTGGAGTCTGAAAATATTTATCCCGATGAAGAAACAGCCTGCCAGATGGTCCGCTGGGGAAAGGAACAGGGAGCAGAGCCAACAGGAGTTCTGTATTCCAATAATATGACTTCGTTTTTAGGAGAAGACAGCAACATTTATTTCTTGGAACTGTATATGCCGGTAAAATAAAAACAGTAAAACGGCAAAACAAGAAAAAGCAGGAAAAAACAAGGAAAAGCCCAAAAGGAAACCGCAAAATCTGCCAAAATGTGGATAAAAAATCCACAAAATTTCCGGTTTCCACATAAAAATCCATATTTCCCCACAGTTTCCCCATGCTTTACACACACTATAAACAGAGTTATCCCCAAAGTTATCCACATTATCCACCGACAAACACAAGATATGTGGTAAAAAGAAGAGAAAATACAAGATTTAGATTGTGGATAACTTTTTCCACCATAAGAATGTGTATTTCTCTGTGTGAAAGAGCATAAAATGTGTATAAATGGGCGTATAGGCAATACAGGAAAAAGGAATATGTTAAATTATATCTGGAGCGGAATGCTTTTTCTGGGGATCATATGGGGCGCGTTTCACGGAAGGCTGGCTCAGGTAACAGAAGGAGCCTTAAACGCAGCAGGGGAAGCCGTGACCTTGAGTATCACCATGCTGGGGATCATAGTTTTCTGGAACGGGATCTTAGAGATCGGAAGCAGAGCCGGGCTGGTAGAACAGCTTTCAGAGAAAATGAGACCGGCTTTGAAATTCCTCTTTCCGGATCTGCCGCCAGACTGTGAAGCCGCCAGACAGATCTGTGTAAATTTCATTGCAAATATCCTGGGACTTGGCTGGGCGGCGACACCTGCAGGCTTAAAAGCCATGAAAGAACTGGAAAAGGTAGAAGAAGAGCGCAGAAAAGAGAAAGTGGCGAAAAGGACAATTCACGCAGTCTCGAAAGGCACTGCCAGTAATGAAATGTGTACCTTTCTGATCATGAATATTTCATCCCTTCAGCTGATCCCGGTGAATATCATTGCATACAGAAGCCAGTATCACAGTACATCCCCGGCAGCTGTCACCGGTCCCTGTTTTGCAGCAACAATGGTAAGTACACTGGCAGCGGTCATTTTCTGTAAGATCATGGATCATCTCCGTAACCCCACATAGATCTTCCCCAAAATGCTCACCTCATTTTGGGTATATCCTAATAAAAAAGGAGACACCATGATCAGTGTCTCCTTCGGTCTAACTGCCGGTTCTTGGCATAATAAGCACGTTTATCTTCATACATTCTGGCATCTGCCTCAGACAGCGATTTTTCTACTTTTCCGGTGCAGTCATCCACCCAGACAGAACCAAGTGCCAGGTGAACCGAACTTTTAGCCATGTCAACTAACATAGAACGGATCATAGACTGAAAAAGATTTTCTGTAATACCCGGTATCAGTACCAGAAATTCATCACCGCCAATACGGTAAACACATTTATCCGGAAAATGAGCCTTTAAATTTTCACAGGCATAGATCAACGCCTCATCACCCGCCTGGTGTCCAAAATCATCGTTGATCTGCTTTAAGCCCATTACATCACTGTAAATAATGCCAAGACTTCCACCGTTTGCAAGAGAAGCCAGCTTTTCGTTCATGGCATGACGGTTTTTCGCACCGGTAAGCTGGTCATGGTAGCTTAATGTTTCCAGTTTCCCAACCAGGTCTCTGCGCCGCAGCATGGAATTGATAAAATGTCCAAGGAGCTGGAGCATAAAAGCAATATGATCCATACGGTCAAGTGGCGGATTGTCAATACCATAGAAACCGATTACTTCCCGGTCACGGCAAATAGGGCTGCCAATAAGGCGCGCAATGTTTTGCGGTATCAGTGTTTCATATACAGTGGGGTCATAAGATACAATCTCATTCACATTCCGGATGATAATACTTTCACCTTTCTGGAAGGTAGGAATCCAGGTACCCATGGTTTCCGGCGGGATATTGCGTAAAATATTTTTCTGAGGGGAAACCTTAGAAGCACACCATTCATAAGTATTGTCAAAATTGCCATGTTTATTTTTCTCAAAAATATAAACACGGTCACTTTGGAACATCTGCCCCAGATACTGTAATAATGTATCAATAGACTGTTCCGGTGTTTCTTCTGCCAGTGCACAGCGAAGTCCCTCATTGATCAGTGCTTCATTGTCTGTAAATTCAGAAAAAGAACGTTTAGCCAGTTCATGAATATCCAGGTCAATTGCCATTTCAATACGGACTCTGCGTCCATCGTCAATTACCATGGTATCTTTCAGCAGATAAGAACGGCGCACCAGCGGGTTAAAACGGGACCATTCATAAAACACACCGGGTTTTAAGCGGTTGTTGGTGCACATGGCACAGGGGGAAGAACATTGCTGCAGGATCTCATAGCAGTTTTTTCCTTTATAATCAGACTCATCCTTAAACTGAAACAGATCTCTGGCAGCTTTATTCAAATAGAGCAGTTCGTATGTATCCACATCAGAGGCATAAACAGCCTCATTCATATTTTCGAAAAATTCCCAAACTTTAGACATAAAAAATCTCCCGTGTTGCATAACTGTATTTATTATAGCTGACTGTTTAGAAGAATGGTAGGAGAATTTTTAGACTTTCTTCGACAAAAGTTAATATTTTTATAATGGGATAATGTTATAATCAAAGAATGAGAGTAAAACTTAAAAATGCAAAGCAGAGAAAGGAAGAAAATAATAAATGAGACAGAACGGGAATAAGATCTGGCATATAAAATATAAGAGATCTTTAAAATTAGCGGCAGCTATGCTTGCAGTTTCGCTGGCTTTTCCTATGGCAGCCCAGGCAAAAGCATGGGATTTTGAAAATGGCAGTTATGTAGATGCTTCCGGCACTTCCATTGAAGGGGCAGTGGCAAAAGGTATCACCGTGACAAAATATCAGAACCGTGCAAACCGGGAAAATGGCATTGACTGGGGAAAAGTAGCTGCAGATGGCGTCGGTTTTGCCATGATCCGTATTGGTTATTATAAGGATAAAGATCCGTATTTTGACCGGAATATAACGGAAGCAGCAGCTCATGGTATAAAAACAGGTGTTTTCTTCTATACACAGGCGTTGGATGCACAGACGGCAGCAGACGAAGCAGAATATGTGCTCCGGGTTATCAAGGATTTTCCGGTATCCTATCCGGTTGCCTATGATGTGGAGTCCAATTACCTGCTGGAACAGGGCTTAAGTTCCGCCCAGATCACGGAAAATGTCAATGCCTTCTGTAAAGTGATCGCAGATGCAGGTTACTGTCCCATCGTATATGCAAATAATGACTGGCTTACTAATCACTTAAATACAGCAGAAATCCCATACGATATCTGGTACGCCCGCTATGGCACCATTAACAACTATCCAAACCGTACCATCTGGCAGTGTACACAGGAAGGAAATGTAGACGGGATCAATGATCATGTGACCATTGAACTTTCATTTACCGATTACAGTGAAAAGATACCTGCAAACAGTTGGAAGAAGATCGGCGGAAAATGGTATTACATGAAAGATTATGTAAAACAGACCGGCTGGGTACAGGTGGGAGATACCTGGTATTATATGGATGCCAGCGGAGCTATGGTCAGCAATACAAAAAACCCATAAACCTATTGACAAGTGGGTTTATAGGTTTTATAATACCCATAAATCAAAACCCAGTAAACAGATAGGCATATGGGACCAGGATCAAAAGGTGAAGGATCTGGTATCATACAATGCATGGAAAGGAGCTTATTATGGCAGGAATCGTTAAGGGAGCAGCAGGATTAGTAGGAAACACACCACTTTTAGAACCGGTAAATCTGGAGAAAAAAGAAGGATTAAAGGCAAGGATTTTACTGAAGCTGGAATACTTTAACCCGGCAGGAAGTGTAAAAGACCGTGTAGGAAAAGCGATGATCGAAGATGCAGAAGCAAGAGGTGTTTTAAAGCCAGGTTCTGTTATCATTGAACCAACTTCCGGAAATACTGGTATCGGACTTGCATCTGTAGCAGCATCCAAGGGCTACCGTGTGATCCTGACCATGCCTGAGACCATGAGCGTAGAGCGCCGCAACATCTTAAAGGCCTATGGAGCTGAAATCGTTCTCACACCTGGTGATAAGGGAATGAGCGGAGCTATCGCAAAAGCAGATGAGCTGGCAAAAGAGATCCCGGACAGCTTTATCCCAGGCCAGTTTGTAAACCCTGTAAACCCAAAGATCCACAAAGAGACCACAGGTCCTGAAATCTGGAGAGATGCAGAGGGTCAGGTAGACTTCTTCGTAGCTGGCGTAGGTACCGGCGGTACCATTACCGGCGTTGGCACATACTTAAAAGAGCAGAACCCAAATGTAAAGGTAGTAGCAGTAGAGCCTGCAACTTCTCCTGTACTGTCTGAAGGACACGGCGGTGCCCACAAGATCCAGGGAATTGGCGCCGGCTTCGTTCCAAAAGTATTAGACACCAAGGTTTATGACGAAGTAATGCCCATCGACAACGAGCATCCGTTTGAAGCATCCAAACTTCTTGCAAAAACAGAAGGTATCTTAACCGGTATTTCTTCCGGTGCAGCATTATACGCAGCGATCCAGCTTGCAAAACGTCCTGAAAACGAAGGAAAGACCATTGTAGCTCTTCTTCCGGACAGCGGCGACAGATATTACTCCACTCCATTATTTACTGAGGCATAATCTGGATCGTATATTCGCAAAATGCATACTTCCTACTTATATCCCCTGCGCTTGCGCGGGGGATATATTTGTTACATAATAAAACCTGTTCCAGCGTATGCTGTAAAAACAAAACATGCGTGGGGGCAGGCATTTTTTATGGGCTTTCTCTTATTTTTATCAGATTTTATGGTTCCACTGATCATTTTTTATATTGTTGGTTTCGCCATACTTGGAAAAAGACCGGTATTTGATGATTTTTTATATGGCGCAAAAGAGGGGATGCAGACCGTTGTCCAGGTCCTTCCTTCATTAGTTGGATTAATGACAGCGGTAGGCGTCCTTCGTGCATCGGGATTTTTAGAATTTTTAACCCATATTTTAGAAGTTCCGGCTACTTCCATCGGTCTCCCCGGCCCCATTATCCCCATTGCTTTTATACGTCTCGTTTCCAACTCTGCCGCAGTAGGCCTGGTGCTGGATCTGTTTAAAAATTATGGTCCCGACTCCCAGGTGGGGCTTATGGCATCTATTCTTATGGGAAGTACGGAAACCGTGCTTTACTGTATGAGTGTCTATTTCGGTTCTGCAGGCATCAGCCGTACCCGTTATACACTTGCAGGCGGACTTTTAGCAGCGTTTGTCAGCCTGGCAGCCAGTGTGATCCTGGCAAATCAATTGGCTTTGTAACTGAAATAACGCAGTGTAACACTATATAATAGGAAGTAATTCACTAAGGCAAAGGTTACAAACAATAACTTTGGCCTTATTATTCATAAAAAAACAAAAATGACCTTTCTTTTATAAAGAATATGATGTAAAATCATTCATAGAAAAAATCCCCTTTTAGGCAGTCCCGGCGTGCCGAAGCGGAAACTATATAGTATTTAGCTGGGGTGTTCTTAAAAATTGACACTTCTTATTTCTGCATTAAAACCCATTGAGAATATTCCGGAAGAAAGGTACTAATAAAAATGAAAGTTCGGCAGCGAATAATAGATGTTCATGCACATGTGATACCGGGTGTGGATGATGGATCAAGGACAATGGAAGAATCCGTTGAAATGCTGAAACGGGCGGCCGACCAGGGGATTGTAGGTGTGATCGCTACACCTCACTATTCCAGACGCCATGTGCTGAAAGGATTAAATGACTCAGCAAAGCTTCTTCAGCAGGAAATTCGGAAAACCTATCCTAAGTTCAGGATCTTTCCGGGCCAGGAAACATTTTATCACGATGAGCTTGCACAGCGCCTGAATGAGGGGAAGGCATATACCATGGCAGACAGCCAATATGTTCTGGTAGAATTTATGCCTTCTGTTTCTTATGAAATTCTTTTTCAGGGGATCCGCAAACTGGTCTCTAACGGGTACACGCCTATTCTTGCTCATATGGAGCGTTACGGTTGCCTGCGAAAAAAAGGAACTTCAGAGCTCCTTGATATTGGATGTAAACTTCAGATGAATTACGACAGTATCCAGGGACACTGGTTCTCACCGGAGGTACGGTGGTGCAGGGAACAGGTAAAATCAGGAGTGATCCATTTCCTGGGGACAGACATGCACAGGTCAGATTACAGACCGCCTCAAATCACAGAGGCACTCAAATGGCTTGACGGTCATATTGATGCACAACAGATCTGGTGCATTACTTACCAGAACGCGTTGCGCGTCATAAAAAAAGAAACTATATAATAATAGGAAGAAAAGGAAAAAGTACGTATGGATAACAAGACAATCAACATGAATGATGACGAAGTAGAGATCGATCTTCTCCAGCTGTTCCGCGCATTAAAGAAGAGAATTCTCTGGATCGTTGGCGCAGGCGTGATCATGGGGGGCGCCTTCGGCCTGTTCAGCAAGTTTGCTATTACCCCGCAGTATACCTCGACTTCAATGGTATATATTCTTTCAAAAGAAACTACACTGACATCTTTAGCTGACCTGCAGATAGGAAGCCAGCTGACTCAGGACTACAAGATCATCGTAACCAGCCGTCCGGTTATTTCAGAAGTCATTGATAAACTGAAACTGGATATCAGTTACGAAAATATGGTCAGCAAGATCACTATTAATAACCCAAATGATACCCGAATTCTTTCTATCACTGCTCAGGATCCGGATCCGGTGATGGCAAAGGATATTGCAGACTCCGTTGCAAAGACTTCTTCCGAGTATATCGGAGACATTATGGAAATGGTTCCTCCTAAAGTAATTGAGGAAGGTACCGTATCTGATAAAAAGGCAAGCCCAAGCAATGGCAAGAATGCCATGATCGGAGCTATGTTAGGAATTGTTCTGGTATGTGGTCTGACAGTTGTAGAAGAGCTGTTAAATGATACCATTCAGACAGAAGAAGATGTAGAGAAATATATGGGACTGACTGTTCTTGCATCTGTACCTCTTCGTGAAGGTGAAGCAGAAGAAAATAAGAATGAACAGACACTCAGACGTTCTCATATGCATAACAAAGACGATAAGAAAAAAGGAAAGCAGGGGGATCGTAAATGAATAACAAAGTAATTTCTTTAAAACGCGAAATAAAAGATGATTATAACTATAGAGAATCTCTTAAGACCCTGCGTACCAATATCCAGTTCTGCGGAAGCAACATCCGCACCATTATGTTTACCAGCGCACTTCCAGATGAAGGAAAAAGTGATGTTGCCTTTTCTGTAGCAGCATCATTTGCACAGATCGGTAAAAAGGTAATCTTCATTGATGCAGATATCCGTAAATCTGTTCTGGTATCCCGTTATCAGCTGGAAGGTGAGGTAAACGGTCTTTCCCAGTACCTCAGCGGTCAGAAAAACAGAGAAGACATTATTTACGAAACAAACTATGAAGGTTTCAGCGTTATTTTTGCCGGACCATATTCACCAAACCCGGCAGAGCTTCTGGAAGAAGATCTGTTCCATGATCTGATCCAGTCTTTGAAAGATTACGACTATGTGATCATCGATACACCGCCTATGGCAAACCTGATCGATAGTGCTATTGTAGCCAGCAACTGTGACGGTGCGATCATCGTTGTTGAACAGGGTGCAGTAAGCTACCGTCTGGAACAGAAGGTAAAGAGCCAGTTGGACAAGACCGGCTGCCGTGTTCTGGGCGTTGTGTTAAACAAAGTTGACCTTAGCCAGAATGGTTATTATGGCAGATACGGAAAATATGGTAAATACGGTAAGTATGGCCGATATGGTAAGTATGATAAATACGGTGCCTACAGTCCATATGAAAAAGCTGAAGCAGCACAGACAACTGATAAGTAACAGTTACACAGGAAATCAGGCTGATTGATATGAAAAAGAAGATATACAGCGCTTTGATCGGTATAGGACTTGTTTCACTGACCCTGGGGATCTGGGGCGGCGTGACTATGTACAAAAACCGGCAGGCAACAGAACTGATCATTCAGGCACGCAATGAAGAAAGACAGAAAGCTGAAGCAGAGTCTCAGACAGCTGCTGAAGAAGAAATAGGAATTGCTCCGGGGCAAAAAGAAGAATTGACAGCAGATCCAAGAGATCTGAATCTGGTGCCTATCTTAGCCCAGGATCAGTTGACCTATAAAGGAAAAAATTACAGAAGAAACCAGTATGTAAAGGCAATCCTCTGTATGGGTGTTGACAGAAGTGATACAATGACAGAGACAAAGGAGCTGGGCTTGGCCGGTCAGTCGGACGGTATCTTTCTGATCGCCCAGGACACTGCCCGACATACATTAAAGATCCTGATGATCCCACGTGATACCATGACAGAAATTCCTATTACAAATAAGGAAAGAACCCTTCATGATACCAAGATCACCCAGCTGACTATGGCGTATGCTTATGGGGATGGCAGGGAAGGCAGCTGTGAAAATATGGTTGAATCTGTACAGAAGCTTCTTTGCGGATTTACTATTGATCAGTATATGGCAGTTGATACCACAGTAGTAGCACAGTTAAATGACGCTGTAGGCGGCGTTACAGTAACAATTCCTACAGATGGCATGGAGAAAAAGGATCCGGCATTTGTCAAAGGTAATCAGGTTACTCTCCATGGAAAACAGGCAGAAGCCTTTGTGCGTTACCGTGATACGGATTATCATTTTACTGCACTGTACCGTATGGACCAGCAGCAGGAATATATTACGCAGTATTTTCAGGCAGTAAAAGCCGCATCCAAGACAGACAGCCAGATCGTGGTACATCTGTTTGACATGATCCAGGATTATATGGTAACAGATATGACCAAGGATCAGTATGTAAAGATAGCAATGGATGGAATGGAAGCTGGCAGTCTGACCAGCGAAGATTTTTACACAGTTCCCGGAGTAGAAGAGATAACAGAGAAGTACGATGTATACCGTGCTGACCGTCAGGCAGCGATCCAGATCATTTTAGATCTGTTTTACCGGGAAACAGAATAATTACTATACAATATCCAGTGTGGAAACACGCTGCTTATTGAAATATATTTTACCCCAAAAGGGAGGAAGGCGTGATAACCATGAAGAAGAAAGCTTTAGTAGCTATGGCAATGGCTGCAGCTATGGTAGCAATGCCGGTAGTAGCTGGTGCAGTTACAAGTCCTGGTAGCCAGTCTGATGGAACTATTGGTCAGGATTCATCAAGCCAAAGCCAGAATAATACTAATACTGGCAGCCAGCAGTCCAATGCAGGATCAGGAGTAAACAAAGTAGCAGAAGCAACTGTTGTCCAGGGAAGCAACAACGAAAGACAGGAAGTAACCAATGTTACAAAGGATGGTTCTGAAGTAACTATGGGATTGATTGAAGATGCTTCCAATAGTGACGTTGACCAGAGTGTTGCAACTGGTGAAGCAGAAACTGCCGGACTTGGTGATGAATCTGTAAGTCAGATTAATGGCTTAAATAACGGAACCAAAAAGGCTAGTGATCTTGTTCCTAATGCAGGTCTGGAAGAGTATGCTAATGTAGGTAAAACCCGTGCGATCATCTCTCAGAAAAATGGACATGATGTTCGTTCTATAGTTAATCTGTATGTAAGTACCTTAACCGCAGGCAAAGATATTGTAATTATCTACTTAGACAACAATACAAGCAATTGGGTTACAGTTAAGAATCCTACTATTAACTGGAATACAAAATATGTAAGTTTTGAAGTACCAGGTTCTTGTACTGTACAGGTTCTTGCAAAATAACAACTATTATGATGGAGCCGGGAGACATTTCCGGCTCTGTTACAAACGCAAACGAAAAAGGATGAAGTGGGGATATGTATCGAAAAAGCGCCAGAGGATGGGAAAAACATCTGGATTTTATGATCTGGGACCAACTGAGTTTACAGATCGCATTTTTATTGGCTTATATGTTAAGAAATGGCCTTAGTAATCCCTATAGCCATTTAATATACTGTAACGTGGCATTTATCTTAGTTGTGATCGATGCCGGCGTACTATTACTCTTTGAATCTTTGAAAAATGTGTTAAAACGTGGATATTATCAGGAATTTGCAATGACAGTAAAACATGTGATCCTGGTGATCCTGGTAACTACGTTTTATCTTTTCTATATAAAAAGAAGCGAGGATTATTCCAGACTGGCATTGCTTTATATGACGGTTCTGTATTTACTTGTTTCTTATCTGACCCGTATCTTGTGGAAAGACCAGCTGAAAAGAAAAATGCGTTCCAGCATGAAACGTTCTCTGTTGATCATAACTACAAAAAGCATGCTGGATACGGTGGTCTATAATATTCGCAATTTTAATTATGAAATGTTTCATGTTGCAGGTGTGGCAGTGATCGACTGCGATATGGTAGGGCATGATTGTGGAGATAGCATTACAGTTGTAGCAAATGCAGACACAGTAGCGGATTACGTCTGCAGGGAATGGGTAGATGAAGTATTTGTAAATCTTCCAGACGATGCTCCGTATCCGGAAACGCTGTTAAACCAGCTGACAGAAATGGGCGCGGTTGTTCATATGAAACTGGCAAAGACATCCAACCTGATCGGCGAAAAGAAATTTGTAGAACGCCTGGGAATCTACACAGTACTGACAACCAGTATCAACTATGCAACTACCAAGCAGCTTTTTATGAAACGCGCTCTGGACATTTTAGGCGGACTGGTAGGATGCCTGATCACATTGATCCTTACCGTGATCTTAGGACCGTTGATCTACATACAATCTCCCGGACCGATTTTCTTTTCCCAAGTCCGTGTGGGAAAAAATGGAAAGAAATTCAAAATCTATAAATTCCGCAGTATGTATATGGATGCAGAAGAGCGGAAGAAAGAACTGATGAAACAAAACCGTGTAAAAGACGGTATGATGTTTAAACTGGAATGGGATCCACGAATCATCGGAACCAAGAAACTTCCGGATGGTACAATAAAGAAAGGAATTGGAAATATCATTCGAGACTTCAGCCTGGATGAATTCCCACAGTTCTTTAACGTATTAAAAGGTGACATGAGCCTTGTAGGCACAAGACCGCCGACGGTAGATGAATGGGACAAATATGATCTTCACCACCGTGCCCGCCTTGCCACCAAACCTGGCATTACAGGAATGTGGCAGGTCAGCGGACGAAGCAACATCACTGACTTCGAGGATGTAGTAAAACTCGACAGGCAGTACATTGCAGAGTGGAACTTTGCTCTGGATATAAAGATCCTTTTCAAAACCGTACTGGTTGTATTCAAACGGGACGGTGCGATGTAGGATCACAAATTAATGGTATACTAATTGTATACAAGGTGGCTTCGTAAAATGATCATAAAGCGGTCATGAAGTTCACCGAACTGGATAAAAATGAGAAGACATGGGGCTTGTATATGAACCAAAATGTCATATGCAAGCCCGAAAAAAGAGGCGTTTTTGGTACGCACTGAGAAATGTCTACTCAACAAGAAATTCCCACATATTTTTTTAAATAAAGAAATAGGAAAACTTTAAATCATATGGAAAAGAAATTAGCTATTTCTATGTTTGGTCAAAAAAGACTGAGCAGAGAAGGCGGAATTGAAATTGTTGTAAAAGAACTTTGCACCAGAATGGCGCAGGATGGACGTAAGATCACTTGCTACAACCGGTCAGGGCATCATGTAAGCGGGGCAGAGTTTGATAAAAAAAATGAATATAAAGGAATTTGCCAAAAATCTGTTCCAACTATTGAAAAAAAGGGATTAGCAGCTGTTAGTTCATCTTTTTTTGCAGCACTTTACAGTGCATTTGGAAAATATGATGTTGTACATATTCACGCAGAAGGACCAGCTTTTTTCTCATGGCTGCCAAAGATGTTTGGTAAAAGGGTCGTGGTCACAATACATGGCATAGACTGGCAGCGTGAAAAATGGAAATCCGGTTTTGGTTCCAAATTCATTCGCCAGGGCGAAAAAAATGCTGTGAAATACGCAGATGAAATTGTTGTTTTAAGCAAAGGTGTTCAGGACTATTTCAAGGATACTTATGGTCGAGAGACCCGCTTCATTCCAAACGGTGTAAACCGACCAGAAATCCAAAGCGCAAAACTAATCACTGAAAAATTTGACCTTACAAAAGATTCCTACATCTTGTTCCTTGGCCGATTAGTTCCTGAAAAAGGATTGCGATATCTGATTGAAGCATTTAAAGCTGTTAAAACAAATAAAAAACTGGTAATTGCAGGCGGTTCCAGTGATACAGATTCCTTTATGAAAGAGTTACAGGAATCAGCAAAAAGCGATAACAGGATCATTTTCACCGGTTTTGTACAAGGCCAGCTGTTAGATGAACTATATAGCAACGCATATATTTACACATTACCATCCGACCTGGAAGGTATGCCATTAAGCCTTCTGGAAGCAATGAGCTACGGAAACTGCTGTCTGGTTTCAGATATTCCAGAATGTGTAGAAGTCGTGGAAGATAAGGCATTGGTTTTTAAGAAATCAGATACTGAGGATTTAAGGACCACATTGCAAAAAGCTTGTGAACATCCAGAACATGTAGCTGAACTGAAACAAACAGCCGCTGATTTTATTTGCCAAAAATACAACTGGGATAATGTTGTAGAAGAAACAGTGAAGCTGTACAGGAGTGAATAGCAGATGAAAATATTGTTGATAAATAATCTCCTCTAACCGAACGCAGGTAGTGAGATGTACATAGTGAAAATGCCGGAAAAATAGCGTATTTATGGCGCTTTTCAAGATGGACTTGGAGTCACAAGAGCAGTTTCAATCTCGCTACCTATGTTCAGCAACAGCAGATGAAATTATCATAAGAACTTTCAGTATCACTACCTGCGTTTGTATGGAGCACACTGGTTTATGAACAACACATTGGAAGTGCTTCATCTGAACAGAGGTAGTGACACTTGATATATATGCTTCGAAAATAAGGAGACGAATGCAATGAGTATAGTAACTTTAGATAAAAAAACCATTTTAGTCACAGGTGCGGCTGGCTTCATCGGTTCTAACCTTGTGAAACGAATCTATCAGGAGGCTCCTTCCGCTACGGTTATTGGCATTGACAATATGAATGCCTACTATGATGTGGCACTGAAAGAGTTCCGTCTGAACGAGCTGGCCAAGCATCCCACATTTACTTTTGTAAAAGGCAACATCGCTGATAAGGAACTGATCACCGAGCTGTTCGAGAAGTACAAGCCTTCTGTGGTCGTCAACCTTGCAGCACAGGCTGGTGTGCGCTACTCCATCACCAATCCAGATGCTTATGTGGAATCCAATTTGGTCGGCTTCTTTAATATCCTCGAAGCCTGCCGTCATAACCCTGTAGAGCATCTGGTTTATGCTTCTTCTTCCTCCGTCTACGGTTCCAACAAGAAGGTTCCGTACAGCACCGACGACAAGGTAGATAATCCGGTTTCTCTCTATGCAGCAACCAAGAAATCCAATGAACTGATGGCACACGCTTACTCCAAGCTCTACAACATCCCGTCCACTGGCCTGAGATTCTTTACGGTCTATGGTCCGGCAGGCCGTCCTGACATGGCTTATTTCGGATTCACCAACAAGCTGGTGAAGGGCGAAACCATCAAGATCTTCAACTATGGCAACTGCAAGCGTGACTTTACCTATGTGGACGATATTGTTGAAGGTGTTGTCCGAGTGATGAAAAAGGCACCGGACAAGAAGAATGGCGAGGATGGTTTGCCGATTCCGCCGTATGCAGTTTACAACATTGGCAATCAGAATCCGGAAAATTTGCTGGACTTTGTGCAGATTCTTTCAGAAGAACTGGTTCGGGCAAAGGTGTTGCCGGAAGATTATGACTTCGAGGCACATAAGGAACTGGTTCCAATGCAGCCGGGTGATGTGCCTGTGACCTATGCAGATACCAGCGCACTGGAGCGTGACTTCGGATACAAGCCCTCTACCAGTCTGCGCGAGGGTCTGCGTAATTTCGCTGAGTGGTACGCAAAGTTTTACAAATAAAGAAGAATAGGAAAATAAACCGATGAAGTGTGTTGAGGTTTACAAGGAATTATACCATCAGGAGCCGTTTGATGTGGCGTTCTGCCCGTACCGTATCAGTCCGCTGGGAGCGCATATCGACCATCAGTATGGAAAGATCAATGGTTTGGCAATCGACAAGGGAATTCACATGGCCTACCACCCGAAGCAGAATGGCGTTGTGGAGTTGCAGTCTTTGAATTTTCCTAAACGCGCTCAGTTCTTTGTAAGCGCGGTGCCGAAAGAAAACAGGGTGACTGGGCAGATCATCTGCGCGGTGCAGCGAAAATGCTGGGGAGAAGTATCGCCTGAAAGTTGGTCTGTCAGGTATCATCGAAGGCAGCTTACCGATTGGCGGTTTGTCCTCGTCGGCTTCGGTCATTATTTGCTTTTGTCTGCACTGTGTAAAGTGAACGGCATCCATCTGGAACCGATGGAGATGATTCTCACCGCAAAGGCGGCGGAAAATCAGTATGTTGGTGTTTCCTGCGGAAAACTCGACCAGAGCTGCGAAGTTCTTTCTAAGAAAAACCATCTACTGTACCTCGACACGAAAGATGACAGCTATGAACTGATCCCTACCAGCGAGAAAATGAAGCCCTACAAGGTTGCAATTTTCTTCTCTGGTTTGGAGCGTTCCCTGAAAAACTCAAATACAATCTGCGGCAGGATGAGTGCAAGGTAGCAGCCTATGCACTAATGGGGTACGCAGGGATGGACTACGACACCTTTGCAAATACTCGGCTGCGCGATGTACCGTATGAGGTCTTTGAAGCCTATAAAGACCGCCTGCCCGAACTGTGGCGCAGACGGGCAGAACATTATTACAGTGAATTTGCCCGTGCCGAAAAGGGTGCAGAACTGTGGCGTCATGGTGATTTAGAGGGATACGGTCAGCTTGTTTTGAAAGCGGAAAATCCTCTATTTACAGCTATGAGTGTGGTTGTGATGAACTGAAAAGCTGTATGAAATCATGGTTGATACCGATGGTATCTACGGTGGTCGCTTCTCTGGTGCGGGCTTCAAAGGCTGCTGTATGGCACTGATCGACCCGGACAAGGCCGAAGATATTGAAGCAAGAGTCACAGCAGAGTATCTGAAAGCGTTCCCGGCACTGGATGGAAAGTATAGTTTCCATCTGTGTGAGAGCGCAAATGGAGTTGAGTTGTAAGAGGGTACATATAGATGAAATGTTTGATTTTGGCAGCGGGCTATGCTACACGGCTTTATCCGCTGACAGAGAATTTCCGAAACCGCTTCTGAAAGTGGGCGAGAAAGCCATCCTTGATTGGTTGGTGGATGATCTGGTGGACACCACCGACATTGACGAATTTGTGGTGATTTCCAACCACAAGTTCGTACAGCATTTTGAGAACTGGAAGAACAATAAGCAAAAGACGCGGCCTTGTGAGATTACTGTGATTGACGATGGTACAAGCACCAATGAAACTCGTCTGGGAGCAGTTAAAGATATTCAGCTGGCGGTAGAAAAGCTGAATTTAGCTGATGATTTGCTGGTTATGGCTGGCGACAATGTGCTGAATTTCAGTCTTTCCAAGTTTGTGGAGTTCGCAAAGGAAAAGAATACCTCCTGTGTGATGTGCCATGAGGAAAATGAACTGAAAAAGCAGCAGAAAACAGCAATCATCACGTTGGATGGCAATGACTTGATTACCAGCTATGAGGAAAAGCCGAAAGAGCCGAAAGGAAATCTGGCTGTGCCGCCGTTCTACTGCTATCGTGCCTGTGATGTAAAGCGGATTCAGGAAGCACTGGACAATGGCTGCGGTTATGACGCACCGGGCAGCTTTGCGGCTTGGTTGAGCAAGCAGACACCGATGCACGCTTACGTCATGCCAGGTAAACGGTATGACATTGGCGACATTAACAGCTATGAGTATGTAAAGAGTGTGTTTTCAAAATAAAACGAAAGAGAGAGGAGAAAGTAATCATGAGAGATTTTAAGGATTTGAAAATTGCTGTGGCTGGAACTGGCTACGTTGGACTTTCCATTGCAACGCTGCTGAGCCAGCATCATAAGGTTATGGCAGTGGATATTGTGCCAGAAAAGGTGGAACTTATCAATAGCAAAAGTCTCCGATTCAGGACGAATACATTGAAAAGTATCTGGCAGAGAAAGAACTGAACTTAACTGCAACACTGGATGCAAAGGAAGCATATAGCGATGCAGATTTTGTTGTTATTGCAGCTCCTACCAACTACGACAGCAAGAAGAATTTCTTTGATACTTCTGCGGTTGAAGCGGTTATCAAGTTGGTGATTGAGTATAACCCGGAAGCAATCATGGTGATCAAGTCTACGATTCCTGTTGGCTTCACTGCAAGTGTTCGTGAAAAATATCACTGCGATAACATTATCTTCAGCCCGGAGTTCCTGCGTGAGAGCAAGGCTCTATACGACAACCTGTATCCGAGCCGTATCATCGTTGGCACGGATGTAGATAATGCTCGTCTGGTAAAGGCCGCACACACTTTTGCTGAACTCTTGCAGGAAGGAGCTGTCAAGGAAAATATCGACACTCTGTTTATGGGCTTTACCGAAGCAGAAGCAGTTAAATTGTTTGCCAATACTTATCTGGCTCTGCGTGTTAGTTATTTCAATGAATTGGATACCTATGCAGAGATGAAGGGCCTGAACACCCAGCAGATTATCAATGGTGTCTGCCTTGATCCGCGTATCGGTACTCATTACAACAATCCCAGCTTCGGCTACGGCGGGTACTGCCTGCCCAAGGACACTAAACAGCTGCTCGCAAATTATGCCGATGTACCGGAAAATTTAATTGAAGCAATCGTGGAATCTAACCGTACTCGCAAGGACTTTATTGCAGATCGTGTGCTTGAAATTGCTGGTGCTTATGAAGCAAATGACAGCTGGGATGAGAGCAAAGAAAAAGAAGTTGTAGTTGGCGTTTACCGCCTGACGATGAAGAGTAACAGTGACAACTTCCGTCAGAGTTCCATTCAGGGTGTTATGAAGCGTATTAAGGCCAAGGGTGCAACAGTCATCATCTATGAGCCTACGCTGAAAAATGGGGACACATTCTTTGGTAGCCGTGTTGTTAACGACTTGGAAGAGTTTAAGAAACAGAGCCAGGCAATCATTGCAAACCGTTATGATAAGAGCTTGGACGATGTGAAGGAAAAGGTCTATACACGTGATATTTTTCAACGGGACTAAAGAATTAAAAGGAGATTCATTATGAAAGGAATTATTTTAGCCGGAGGTTCAGGCACACGTCTTTACCCATTAACAAAAGTAACAAGTAAACAGCTTTTGCCAATCTACGACAAACCGATGATTTATTATCCGATGTCTGTTCTGATGAACGCTGGCATCCGTGACATTTTGATTATTTCCACACCGCAGGATACGCCTCGCTTTGAGAACCTGTTGGGTGATGGTCACCAGTTTGGTGTGAATCTGACCTATGCGGTTCAGCCGTCTCCGGATGGACTGGCACAGGCCTTTATCATTGGAGCTGACTTTATCGGTAATGATTCTGTGGCTATGGTATTGGGTGATAACATCTTCGCAGGACACGGATTGAAAAGAGATTAAACGCAGCAGTGGAAAAGCAGAAAACGGAAAGGGTGCAACCGTATTTGGCTACTATGTGGACGACCCGGAACGTTTCGGCATCGTGGAGTTTGATAAAATGGCAAGGCTGTTTCTATCGAGGAAAAGCCGGAACATCCGAAGAGTAACTACTGTGTAACTGGCCTGTACTTCTATGATAACCGTGTGGTTGAATTTGCGAAGGGCTTGAAGCCGTCTGCCCGTGGTGAATTGGAGATTACCGATCTGAATCGCATTTATCTGGAAGATGGTTCTTTGAATGTTGAGTTATTAGGTCAGGGCTTTACTTGGCTTGATACTGGCACACATGAAAGTCTGGTTGACGCAACTAATTTCGTGAAGACTGTGGAGCAGCATCAGCATCGTAAGATTGCCTGCTTGGAAGAAATCGCATACCTGAACGGATGGATCAGCAAGGATGAGCTGATGGAAGTTTATGAGGTTATGAAGAAAACCAGTACGGTCAGTATCTGAAGGATGTTATGGATGGAAAGTATCAAGAACATCTGTATTGATTAGAAAACGAGAACAAGATACACAGATAAGTGTAGAGGAGATGAGATCATGAATATTATTGTTACCGGCGGTGCTGGTTTTATTGGTAGTAACTTTGTGTTCCATATGCTGAAGAAATATCCGGATTACCGGATTATCTGTTTAGACAAGCTGACTTATGCAGGTAATCTGTCTACTTTGGCACCTGTCATGGACAACCCGAATTTTAGATTCGTGAAGGCCGATATTTGCGACCGTGAGGCTGTAGACAATCTGTTTGAAGAAGAACATCCGGATATAGTGGTGAACTTTGCGGCAGAGTCTCATGTTGACCGTTCTATCGAAGATCCGGGCATTTTCTCCAGACCAATATCATCGGTACCAGTGTTCTGATGGATGCTTGCCGCAAGTACGGTATACAGCGTTATCATCAGGTTTCTACCGATGAAGTTTACGGTGACCTGCCGCTGGACCGCCCGGATCTATTCTTCACCGAGGAGACCCGATTCACACCAGCTCTCCGTACAGTAGCTCCAAGGCTGCAGCAGACCTGCTGGTTCTGGCTTACCACCGTACCTACGGTCTCCTGTGACCATTTCCGTTGCTCTAATAACTATGGTCCGTATCATTTCCCAGAGAAACTGATTCCGTTGATGATTGCTAATGCACTGGCAGACAAGTCGCTGCCTGTTTACGGTGAAGGTCTGAATGTCCGTGACTGGCTGTATGTTGAAGATCACTGCAAAGCCATCGACCTGATTATCCACAAGGGGCGTGTTGGTGAAGTCTACAACGTCGGTGGTCATAATGAAAAGCAGAACATTGAAATTGTGAAGATTATCTGCAAGGAACTGGGCAAGCCTGAGAGCTTAATCACTCATGTTGGTGACCGCAAGGGTCACGATATGCGTTATGCCATCGATCCGACAAAGATTCATAACGAGCTGGGCTGGCTGCCGGAGACCAGTTTGAGGACGGCATCAAGAAAACCATCCAGTGGTATCTCGATAACCGTGAGTGGTGGGAAACCATCATCAGCGGCGAGTATCAGAACTACTACGAGAAAATGTACAGCAACCGCTAATAGAGGGAATGAAGATGAATAATGTATTAATTACTGGTGGAGCCGGATTTATAGGTTCTGAAATTGTTTGTCAGTTAAATAAAGCTGGAGTGAAGAGTATCACTGTACTTGATTCATTGACGGAACAGATTCATGGAAAAGATTTACAGAACTCTTATCTTTATAAAAGATTGTTGGGAAATGTAAGTTTGTTAAGGAAGCGTTACCGATATTGACACAGTATTGCCGCTGGTAAAAGAAGCTGATTATATCATCCACCTCGCAGCAGAAACTGGAACGGGACAATCAATGTACCAGATTAATCTCTATAACGAGACGAATGTTATGGGTACGTCTAATATCTTACAGGCAATTTCTTCATTAGGTAAAGAATGCCACGTGAAGAAGATTGTTTTGTCATCTTCCAGATCTGTATATGGCGAAGGAAAGTATATATGTGCAAATTGTGGCATAGTTTTTCCTGATAGTCGTAAGAAAGAAAAAATGCAGAATGGTGATTTTGGAATGTACTGTCCAAAATGTGGTAAAAGCTGACATTGACGAAAACTACAGAGGACAGCACTATAAAACCGGTTTCTCTGTATGCGTTTACAAAATATACACAAGAAATGATGCTGCGTACTATGTGTCCGGCATTGAATGTTGATTACACCATTTTTCGTTTTCAAAATGTGTATGGTGTTGGGCAGTCGTTGAAAATCCATATACAGGTATTTTGTCCATCTTTAGTTCGCTGATGCTGGAAAATAAACCTATCAATGTGTTCGAAGATGGCTTAGAGAGCAGAGATTTTGTGAATGTAGTTGATGTGGCTGCTGGGGTGATTTCTGCGCTCAACAACGCAGAATCTAATGGTGAAATAATCAATTTGGGCAGTGGCGTAGGAACATCTGTTAAAGAGATAACTCAAATTTTAAAAGAGCGTATAAGAGTGAAAGCCCAATCAATATTACTGGTGATTTCAGACTTGGTGACATTGCACACAATGTTGCAGATATAACAAAAGCAGAAAACTTGCTTGGATTTAAGCAGTCTGTGAGCCTAGAAGAAGGGTTAACACAGTTTTGTGATTGGGTAAAGGGACAAGAGCATGATAATTCCGGCTATGAAAAGTCTTTAAAAGAGATGGAGCAGGCTGGAATGTTTGTAAGAAAGTGAGAAACGATGGGACAGATTAAAGTTGAGAAAAATGTAGGTGGCATCGAGGGACTTTGCGTGATTGAACCTGTTGTTCATGGTGATGCCCGTGGCTATTTCGTGGAAACCTATAACGAAAAGATATGAAAGAAGCTGGCATCGACATTCGCTTCGTACAGGACAACCAGTCTATGTCCACAAAAGGCGTGCTGCGTGGTCTGCACTTCCAGAAACGGTATCCGCAGTGTAAGTTAGTTCGTGTTGTGCGTGGAACAGTGTTTGATGTTGCAGTTGATTTGAGAAGTAATTCTGAAACTTATGGTAAGTGGTATGGCGTTATTTTATCTGCCGAAAATAAGAAACAATTCCTTATTCCGGAGGGCTTTGCACACGGCTTCTTAGTTCTGAGCAATGAAGCAGAATTCTGTTATAAGGTCAATGATTTTATCATCCGAACGATGAGGGCGGAATGGCTTGGAATGACCCCGAGATTGGAATTGAATGGCCGCAACTTAAAGGCGAATACAAGGGCGATGCAAGTGCAGAAGGATATACGCTAGAAGACGGTACAGCACTGAACCTGAGCGATAAGGACCAGAAGTGGCTCGGACTGAAGGATACTTTTAAGTTCTGAAAGGAGAAAAATATGAAAATTTTAGTAACTGGTGCAAACGGCTACCTAGGGCAGGGTATTGTAAAGGAGCTTCTGGATAACGGACACAATGTTGTGGCTGCGGATTTTAAGACCACTTATGTTGATGACCGAGCAGAAAAGATAGATTGTGACTTGTTCTCGGTAGAAGAACCCTATACATACTTTGGTAAACCGGATGCTCTTCTTCATTTGGCATGGAGAGATGGTTTTGTTCATTACTCGGAAAATCATATTGCGGATTTACCAAACATTATCATTTTTTGAAGCAAATGATTGAAGCTAATATCTCCAAGATTAGTGTTATGGGAACGATGCACGAAATTGGTTTCTTTGAAGGTAGTATTAACGAAAATACTCCTTGCCATCCGATGAGTCTCTATGGCATCGGTAAAGATGCTCTGCGCAACTGTGTGGCGATGATGACTAATGGTAAAAACACAAAATGGCAATGGTTACGTGGCTATTACATCGTTGGGCATTCGGAGTTTGGTTGTTCTATTTTTTCAAAAATTACGGCATCAGAAAAAGAGGGTAAAACAGAATTTCCGTTTACCATGGGTCAAAATCAGTTCGATTTTATAGATTATGAAGATTTCTGTAAACAGGTTGCTGCAGCTGTTGGTCAGGATGAAATTAATGGAATTATCAATATCTGTTCTGGTAAACCGGAAAAATTAGCTGATCGTGTAGAAAGGTTTATTAAGGAAAATGGATACGGTATTAAATTGAAATATGGAGCATTTCCTGATCGTCCATACGATTCAAAGGCTGTTTGGGGAGATAATAATAAGATAAGAAAAATTATGCAGAATCATTGATTTAAAGAGTGATTTAAGGTGAATTATATTTAATAGTGCATAAGTTGCAATTCATGATCCTGCTTATTGAAAAATACATAGAAGACCATGAATAACTAAGAACAGTTTGTGCGATTTGGAAACATACTAAACTAGGAAAATATATTTATTTAGCCTTTATTTATTAAAAGAATATGTATTTGAGTATACTAGGACTTATTGTATAAGAGGGAGGGAAAGAATGAAAATACTATTTCACATAAGTTCACTATTTGGTGGTGGAGCTGAAAGAGTTATGTCCTATTTGATTAATCACAATTGTGAACTAAATAATGAAGTTTATATTGTGGTTTGTTATGAGAAGGAAGGTGAGTATTATATTTCACCTAAAGCAAAAAAAATTGTAATAGGATCACAAAGCATTGTTTCTCAATCTCTTGAATTAAGAAAGATAATAAAAAGAATTAAACCAGATATATGCGTAGGTTTTATGCAAGGAGGAAATATCAGACTTTCTCTAGCCTGCATGGGTTTAAAGCAAAAATATATTCTGTCAGTAAGAAATGACCCTAAAAAAGAATATCCAAATGCGATTATGCAGAAATTGGTGCGGTATTGGTTTGATGCAGCTGACGGAGTTGTGTTTCAAACAGAAGATGCAAAAAAGTTTTTCTGCAGTAGTGTGCAGAACAAATCGAGTATAATATACAATCCTGTATCGAACCAGTTTTTTAGAGAGAATGTGTCAAAAGATACCGCTGGAATAGTAGCGTTCGGTCGTCTGGTTGATCAGAAAAACTTTGCGATGTTAATAAAAGCATACGCCATGATAGCAGATAGAATCGATGATGATTTATATATATACGGCGAAGGTCCCTTAGAGAAAAGGTTATATGAAATCATTAATTCAACCGGACTTGCAGGTCGGATTCACTTAATGGGCCGGACTAATAATGTGCCAGAAGTACTTAAAACAGCAAAAGTGTATGCTTTAAGTTCGGATTTTGAAGGTATGCCTAATGCATTGCTGGAAGCTGTATGTATGCTTGTGCCGGTAGTTTCTACTGATTGCCCTTGTGGTGGTCCAAAAGAAATATGTAGCAATGAGTGTGGTCTGTTGAGTCCAGTTGGGGATGTAGAATCTTTTGCAAATAATCTTTACAAAGTTTCTAACAGCAAACAATTAAGAGAGCAATTAGTCAAAAAATGTATTGAACGAAGAAACGCGTTTTCAAATGATTCTATACTGAAAAAGTGGGATGCATTTTTTGATAAAGTGTGTGGATGCTAGGAGGATAAGTATAATGCACTTATATGTTAGCAAAAAAGCTATATTACAGTATTTAATGCTGTATGTCATGTTGATTTTTTGTCAAACACATGTGTATAGATTATATATAAGACCAAATTTGACGGTACATGTTGGTTTAGCAATACTGTTCTTACTAATTGGTATAGTCAATTTTGGAAAAAAAATGAAACGACCTTTTTGGATGTGTATTTTTTTGCTGGCTGCGGTTTTTTTGGTTCGTTTTATTAATGGTGGTGTAGGAATTGTTTTTTGGGTGGAAATGGCAGTAAAAATACTAATTACATATATTGCTATATTGATTGATCCTGAACAGTTTTTAACTAGATTTGTAAAGATTATAACGTTTTTCGCGGCGATTAGTATTGTAGGATGGTTGCAACAGATTGCTGGTTTGAATATTATGCAAAAAATCGGTATGGTAAATAACGATTTTTACACAACGGTAACATGGGATAAAGGTTATGTTGAAGAAACACAGCGTAAGATTTATGGTTTGTTATTTTATGTGACGACAGAATTTGAAACTAAACGTAATATGAGTATTTTTACGGAGCCTGGCATATATCAAATGGTATTGAATGCTGCAATTTTTGTGGTGGCGTTTTGTAATAAACTTATTGAATTAAATCGTAAAGAAATAAAAAAAATATATTTAATTCTTACAATTGCATTAATTACAACGCAGTCGACATCTGGATATTTTGGGTATGCGGTAATAGTTCTTGGCGTTCTTTTGACACGAAGTGCAGATACAAGAACAATAAAAAACTATATTTATATTATTTTAATGGTTGGACTTGTAGTTCTCTTGGGAGATTATTCCGTTAGAGGAAATGATAGTTTGATTTACAAGGCATTGTTATCGAAGGTGTTTTCTAGTCAGGGAGATTTTTCATTGTCTGCTTCGACGGGAGTTTATCGATATGAAATGATAGCGATGGCGATTTTGGCAATGGCAATGAATCCATTTGGTATGGGCTATGAAGCATGGGTAAAACTGTATCGTTTGAACTCATTTGCTGATGCCGGTGGATATCCATTTATTATTGGAGCGGTAATTGGTATTGTACCACTTCTTGTATCATTGTGGTGGATATTTAGCCCGCTTAAGTATATGAAAAATAAATGGGTAGAAATTGTAGTTTTTGTATTCTTATATTTTAATACAGCTATGGCACAAACAAGTGCATTTTATCCTGCAATAATTTTTCTGCCTGTTTTTCTTGATATTATGAGACAAAACATTAATGATTTGGAGTTGGAGAAAGAGGTTGCTTATGAATTATAAATATGTAATTGCTGGTGCAGATAATGATTTTTATGATATTGCATTTAATGATGTTAGAAATAAAGATAAAAACATTACTTATCTTAGAACAGCCATGGACTATAGTAATCCGGTAATACGTTTTTTGAGAAATCGACATTTTAGTGGACGCGCAAATAACATTATTAATTTACCAGGAAAGTTTATATGGAATAGATTTACTTTTGAAAATCCTTATAAAAAAACAGATAAAATATGCTTTGTTATTTTTGGTGCAAACTACGCTAGATATGTAGAACTAGGACTTTTCGAGTCATTACGAAAGAGATATCCGGGATGCAAAATAGTTTGTTATTTTCAGGATTTAGCAAGTAAATGTGGCTATTCGTATCCAGAAAAATTAAAAGATCATTTTGATTTAATATTGTCATTTGATCAAAAGGATTGTGATATGTATGGATGGATATATTATCCATTAGTATACTCGGAAGTTCATGTAGAAGATGATAATGATATTCCAGAAAGTGATGTGTATTTTGTAGGTAAGGCAAAAGATAGATTATCTGAAATTATTTTATTTTTTGAAAAGTGTGATGCCGCAGGCTTGAAATGTGATTTCCATATTGTCGGTGTGCCAAAAGAGAATCAGGTTCTCAAAAATAAAATCTCTTATTGTGGACAAATGCCATATGAAGAAAATTTAAAAAGAATAAGAAAAACTCGGTGTATGTTAGAAATTATGCAACAGGGTGGACATGGGTATACATTGAGGTATTGTGAAGCAATTGCTATGGGAAAAAAATTGGCTACTAATAATCCTGAAATAGAAAAAGCACCATTTTATAAGAAAGAGTTCATTTCTGTATTTAAGAGCGTTGAAGAATTTGATCCTCAATTTATTCTTAATGGTGATCGAGAGGTGGACTATAATTATCTTCCAGAATTGTCTCCTTTGAAATTGATTGAATTCATCGACGCTAGAATATAAAATCTTGTAGAGATTTGTTGTGAGAAATCAACCATAAATAGAAAAAGCTTTCTATTTCATGTCTGTGATATGTTAGATGGATTTAATAGAGCTCCTTTAGGATATCTATTCAAAATTAATTTATATTGGTAATGTGTATAAAAACGATAAAGATGCATTGATAATTATGGATAGTTAAAGATGAGGAAGATTAATGTTTGTATTGCAGTTGGAAATCCTGCAAAAGTAGTAAAAAAATTTGATATAAAAGAAAAAAAGTGGAAACAAGTATTATGAATTGGAGAATAAAATGGTAAAGAAAAAAATACAGAATATTCCTTTGGGAGTAAAAGCAGCAGTGGTATATACCATGGCATCTGTTTTTTCACGAGGATTATCAATGATTACTGTTCCAATTTTCACGAGAATAATGTCTACAAGTGAAATTGGAATGGTTAATTTATATAATTCATGGTATTCATTATTGAATGTAATTGCAACACTATCATTAACTTCAGGTGGATTTCAGGCAGCAATGAAAGACTTTGAGGGAGAAAGGGATCAATATCAATCGTCTGTTTTGACATTAACATCAATAATGGCCATTGTTCTGGGGTGTATTTATTTTCTCATACCTAATATTTGGAACAGGATTACAGGGTTACCTTCTGTTCTGATGATTTTAATGCTTGTAGTTTTTTTCTTTGCACCGGCGCAGGATTTTTGGCTATTAAGACAAAGATATGAATATAAATATAAATTAGCTGGTGCATTGACAATGGGGTCAGCTTTAGCGTCAACAATATTGTCTGTTATAGTTGTTTTAAATTTAAATAAAGTGGATTCAGATCAAATTGTAGTGGGACGCTTGTATGCAACTAACATCGTATCTATAGTAATTTCAGCAATTTTATGGATTAAATTATATGTAAAAGGAAAAACAATAGTAAATATAAAGTATTGGAAATACTCTTTAAAATTAAGTGTACCTCTTATTGGTTATGCTTTTGCGGCACAAATTTTAAGTGTTTCAGATCGAATGATGATAAGCAAAATGGTGGGTAATGATGCAGTTGGAATATATAGTACTTTATATACTGTAAGTTCGATTTCCCTGTTGGTTTGGACTGCAATTAATTCATCGTTTATACCGTATTTGTATCAGAATATAGAGAAAAAAGATAATAGAATAAAAGAATTGTCATTAGCTTTAATGGGATCGTATGCTATTATAGCTGTTATGCTTACTTTTCTAGCACCAGAAATAGTTAAAATATTAGCTACTAAGGAATATTATGAAGCAATTTATATTATGCCACCTATTGCAGCAGGTGTGTTTTTAACTTCTGTATCAAATATGTATTCTAATTTGCTCATATATCATAAGAAAACAAATTATATTATGTATTCTTCGATTATCGCAGCTACTGTAAATCTTTTACTCAACTTTATATGTATAAACGCATTTGGCTATATGGCAGCGGCATATACTACATTGATTGCATACATAGTTTTGGCGGGAACACAAGCAATGTTTGCGAGAAAGATTCGCTTTAAAGAGACAGGGGAAAAATCTGTATATAATGATAATGCGGTATTTGTTATGGCGATATTAACGATAATAGCGGCATTATTTGGCTTAGTATTGTATCGTTATACTTGGCTAAGATATATAATCATTTGTAGTGGAATGATTGCAGGAATTAAAATCGCATTTATGACTTTGAAAAGAATAAAAAATAACTAGGGATTAGAAGAGCAGCTACGAATAAAATAGCCATTAAAAAGTTAATATCACCATTATATAAAATAAAATACAGCCTTTGTCACAAAGGCCGGTTTGAAATGTAAAAGATTTGAACTGGGGTTTATTACGGCTAAATGGCTATTGATGCTGGCAAAATAAAGGAGAGTAGAATCAAATGAGCAATAGGACTATAACTGTCTTTTACGATGGTTCACACTATATTTTTAGGTGGTTAAAGGCGCTTTTTTCTGCACACAATGAATTTAAGCAGCGCGGATTTAAGATTGAATATGCCGATTTTCACGAATATTGTATGCATAAATTCGATTCTGAAAAATTAAAGAAAAAATTGCAGAGAAAAAAATATGATATTATTTTTTTTGCATACCACCATGATTCAGAATTGTTTAATCAACCGAATGAAGTCTTGGTTGACATTTTGAAAATGGCTCGAACTCAAAGCAATTGGTTTGTTTGGCTTGATACAGCTGATAGCACAGGTACATGTCATTTTGAGGTTTTGCCGTATGTTGACCGCTATCTTAAAAAGCAGCTGTTGGTGGATATGGAAATGTACAAGAAGCCAATTTGGGGAGGGCGCATTCACTGCCAGTATTATCATGAAAAATATAATTTGGATGACAAAAACGTTTCTGGTACAATAAATCAGCCTTTAGATGCACAATATATGGATAAGATTGGTCTTGCTTGGAATGTTGCTATTGGAGATTTATTCCAGAATGGTGGCATACAGTATTTGCATCCGTTCTCACGAAAGGCTCCAAAGTATAAAGAATGCGGTAAAGATAAAGTGTTCGATACTCATTTTAGGGGGAGTGCGTGGTCTGAAGTTGCGGGATACCAAAGAAGAGCTTGTATGAAAAAGTTGTCTGAGTGTAAGAATTTGAAATATCCAGATCCTACACAGAAGGTACCCAAAAAAGAATATAATATGGAATTGCAGAAAACTCGTTCGGTGCTTAGTCCGTTTGGTTGGGGCGAAATCTGTGGAAGAGACTTTGAATGCTTTGTATATGGAGCTGCTCTGATTAAACCCTCTGTTGAGCATCTTAGAACGTTTCCACAATGGTATGTTGATGGAAAAACCTATGTAGCAATCGATTGGGATTTCCACAATTTCGATGAAATTATGAATTGGTTAAAAAATAAACCGGAAGAAGTGAAAAGAATTGCTGAAAACGGACAAGCAATGATGAAACATTACTGGTCCAAGGAAGGGAAAAAAGAGTTTGTAGATCACGTGATTAACGAGTTGAAGTTGCAATAAGGAGAGGAAAGTATGTACGATTATTTAGTTGTGGGCTCTGGTTTGTATGGAGCTGTATTTGCACACGAAGCCAAAAAAACTGGTAAAACTGTTTTAGTAGTGGATAAACGTTCTAACATCGCGGGAAATATCTACACCGAGAACATGGAAGGTATCAATGTTCATGTCTACGGCGCACATATCTTCCACACTAACAACACAAAGGTCTGGAAATATATCACGCAGTTTGCTGAGTTCAACCGGTTCACCAACAGTCCAGTTGCCAATTATAAGGGTGAACTGTATAGCTTGCCTTTCAATATGTACACCTTTAATAAGATGTGGGGCGTGGTAACTCCTGAAGAGGCCTTGGCAAAGATCGAAGAGCAGCGCAAGGAGATTGTTGGAGAGCCTCAGAACCTGGAGGAGCAGGCTATCTCCCTCATCGGTCGTGATATCTTTGAGAAGCTGGTCAAGGGCTATACCGAGAAACAGTGGGGGCGAGATTGCAAGGATTTGCCTGCCTTTATCATCAAGCGTCTGCCTGTCCGCCTGACTTTCGATAATAACTACTTCAACGCTCTCTATCAAGGCATCCCTATGGGCGGTTATACCAAGCTGATTGAGAATCTGCTGGAGGGTATCGAGGTTCGCCTGAACACTGACTATTTGGAGCAGAAGGAGGAACTGGACGCACTGGCAGAGAAGGTGGTCTACACAGGTCCAATCGATGCCTATTTTGGTTACAAGTTGGGGACGTTGGAGTATCGCTCCGTTCGCTTTGAGACTGAACTGCTAGATATGCCCAATTTCCAAGGCAATGCTGCAGTGAACTATACTGACCGTGAGACTCCTTGGACACGTATCATCGAGCATAAGTGGTTTGAGTTTGGCAAGGACGCAGAGGGCAACGATTTGCCCAAGACAGTCATCAGTCGTGAGTATTCTTCTGAGTGGAAGCCAGGTGATGAACCTTATTATCCCGTTAATGATGCAAAGAACAGCGCACTATATGCACAGTATAAGGCTCTGGCAGATCAAGAAGAGAAGGTCATCTTCGGCGGCCGTCTGGGCGAATATAAGTATTACGATATGGACGCAACCATTGCAGCGGCACTTGATATGGTAGAAAAACAATTGTAATAATAGGGAGGTGTGGGAGAGATATTCATGAAAAAGAAATTATTATTTATTATGAGTAACCTCCAGAATGGCGGTGCCGAAAGAAGTCTTGTAAATCTTTTACAACTTATGGATTATGACAAATATGAAGTGGATTTGTTGCTTTTTCAAGAGAAGGGAATGTTTCTTGGACAAGTTGATAAGCGAGTAAATATTTTGCACGATGGTTACGACAAGCTTCACAGATTATATAGTGATTCTTCAGATAAATATAAAGATGTAGGAATGTTTGCGTACCGTGTATTAGCAACAACATACTCGAAGTTTCGTGAAGGCGGCACCGCAAAACATAAGCAGTATCGGTGGAATAAATTTTATAGTAGAATTCTTTCTGTATGTACAAAGGAATATGATGTGGCTATCGCCTATCTACAGGGAGAACAGTACTATTATTTGGTTGATAAGGTTAGAGCAAAGAAAAAGATTGGGTGGATTCATAATGAATACCCCAAAACAGGCTTGTCAGAGGCTTACGATTTGCCATATATAGAAAAGATTGATCAAATTGTGACTATCTCTGATGCGTGTGCAGAAGTATTGAAGCAGTGTTTCCCAAGTCAAAGTAAGAAAGTATCAGTATTGCCTAATCTAATTTCGGAAAAAGTTATCGCTGATTTAGCAGATAAATTCTATCCAGAAGAGTTTGATCCTAATGCTAAAATTCTTGTTTCTATTGGAAGGCTTCATCCTCAAAAAGGTTTTGACCTTGCAATTGAGGCTGCACAGATTTTGAAAGCAAAAGAAGTTCATTTTAACTGGTATATTTTAGGTTCAGGAGATCTGGAGCGCGAACTGAAAGAAATGGTAAAAAAACTCTGTTTAGAAGATGTAATGCATTTTATCGGTTCTCGTGAGAATCCTTACCCTTATATAAAAAATTCGGATGTTATTATTCAGAGTTCAAGATTTGAAGGAAAATCAATTGTATTAGATGAAGCTAAAATTTTATCAAAACCAATTGTAGCGACAAATTATACAACAGTTCGAGATCAGCTGAAGAATGAGGAAGGCGTAATATGTGAAATGACTCCATTAGATTTAGCTGAAAAAATAATGTTTATGTTAAAAAATGGTGCGGGCTACTCACAATATTTATCTACTAATAATTATGGAAACGCAGATGAAATTGAAGGATATTACGAGATATTTGGGTGAGGTGAGCACAACAATTGTATGATAATAGAATTCTTAAAAAAGAAAAAGCTTTCCTTCAGATTCTATTGTTTTTGAGAACTGATTCAAATAGCAGAAAACGTGCAAGATTGTTGAAAAAAAGAGAAGTGCTTCATTCCCATGGAGATGGGGCTTTACCGGCCGTTTGGTCTGCAGAGCGAACTACAACTTGTATCAATTGGGAACAATGTCAGTATCGCTGCGAATTTAAGACTCATAACACACAATATTATTCAATCTATGTTTTGTGATATGAATGATGAGAATTATTCGGCTGGAACAAATCGATTTTATAGGGAAGTTTGAAATATATGATAATTGTGTAATTGAAGTTGATTCTACGATTTTATGTAACACAAAAATCGGTCCGAATGCAATGGTTATTGCTGGAATCGTAGTAATGCGCGATGTGCCTTCATTACTGTTGACACGTAACCTTGCATAGTTAAGGCCGGACCGTTAAATTGATCTCAGTTGATACAGATCGGCCTTTCTGGCAATTATGAGTCAAATCTCTGTGCGACTTCCTGGAACACATTGGTTCCAACATTTTTTCATAAGCACGCTTTTCCGTCACAGGGGTTTTCGATAGCTATGGAACTTCTGAACGATATAGCCTACTTCTGCTTTCTTTTATAGTTTCTTAGATACCGTTCGGTAGCATTGTTTGTTGGTATCGTGTGATCATAGAGAAATCGGAGATGAGTTTCTTTAAACTTCTCCATCCTGCGATAGAGGTTATATCCATCTCGGTAAATAAAAATCAAAGAAAGGGTAAATGGATGAAAAAAATAATATCGGCGTGTGTAGCATTCATATTAGCGTTTTTCGTAGTGAATGGTATAATGTTTGCCTATGAGAGACCAGTTGCATGGATTGATACACCGAATGGAGCAAGTCGTGCGGTAAGGAATCCAAATGCTATGTTAATTCATGGAACAGAGGGATATAGTATATCTAAAATAGATTCCTATGGTTTTACAAATCAAAATTATGCACTAGCGGATGAATATATTTTGATGATGGGGGCATCACATTCTCAAGGCAAAGAGATAACAATTTCAAATAGATATTCAACTATTGTGAATAATATGCTTGTTGATGATAAAGAAGAGTTGAGAGCATTTAATATTGCCTGCGATGGTCATTTTTTGCCGTCTATCATAAACCATTTTCAATCGGCTATTGAAAACTATCCTAAAGCAAAGTGTGTGACGATTGAAATAATGAGTACGGATTATTCAATAGAGGATTTAAGAAAACTAACTGCAATGGCTGGGATAAATAAGATCAAAAGCGGTTCGATATGCGGTTTCATTTTTTTCCACGTCGGCTTTTGAAATGCAACAAATTTATTTAAAGGGAACCATAAAGAAATTTGGCTTATCAACATGCCGACAGCCATAATTGCACAATACTTCCATAGGTCATTCGCATTTCTAACAAAAACAAATACGCAAACAACATTCAATATTTTTATAATGATATTTCTTGTTACTGTCAATTTAAATTTTTCTATTCCAAAATAGAACCAGCTCACATCAAATAAGCCGCTCAGCACATAAGCGAACTGAATTCCGGCATACAGTTTTTCGTTGGCCAGAAAAAACACATACAAAATATACACCACACAGCAAATGAAAGAAAAAGCTATATGTAATGTCACAATATTAGAAAATGTTTCGTTCAGGTTTTTCTGATTATCTCTGCATTGTGCAACTGCCCGATTCCCATAGTTTGCAAGGCCAAGCATGGAAAAAAGCACAAAATAATATGCAATTGAATAGCTGTATGAATATGTTCCAAGTCCTTCAGCACCAATTGTTCTTGCAATATAAGGCGATGTTACAAAAGGAAGTATAATAATCAGAATCTGATAGATCATCTGATAGATAAAATTCTTTTTAATACTGGTTTGACTTTTCATTTTATCTTTCTCTCTTTACGATAAATACTTTTCGTTTTCTATTGTCTCCAACGATTGTTCTTTATTTTTCTTGAAGAAATAAGTGCATAATATAAGATCATTGCATAATCGGTTCGTGAAAAGAAAAGTCTTATATACGACTGTATTATAAAGCAGCCAAGCAATACATAGACATAGGTTAAACGAAGTGGCGTTTTTCCCTTGCTACCTCTTGCTTTAAGTTTTTATACGCTCCACCACATACAAATCCGAATAAAAGTGATCCCATGATCACGCCAATAATACCTGCGTCTTTATAAAAATACAAAAACAAAGTAACATAAGAGTTATAGTTCAATTTGGGACCTATATTTACAAACGAATCCCAGTTGACTGCAATTTCATTTGCACTATTCAATATCACCGTGGGAAATGTGATTCCAATCATTTTAGAATATTACAGGGGAACCTTAAAAGTCCAAGCAACGACACCGCTCCATACGTATAAACTCCTGTTGCTTTTTCAAATTCAAGCCAATAATCAAACAGCGGCACCATACAAGTAAAATACATATACAACTGTTGCGCCATTGTTTTTCTGATTCAGAAAATCGAATATTTGACACGACCAGAAATCCAACAATGATTACTATGACTGTTCTCTTAATCCATTTTTTGCCTTTTGGACAGAACACCTCTCTTGTAAATCAACAAAGAAGGGTAAAATACAGCACAAGATGTGTCAAACACATTCTTGATCCTTCTGCGTAATTTTTCAGTACAACAGCAACTACACTCATTACAATAAGGAGTTTGCGCTTTTGCCCAATAATGACATCCACACTTGTTACTAGAAGAAGCGAATAGAAGCCCGGCAAAATACAAATGAATAGATCAACGCAAGCGGGCCTTGCCGTAGCAAAGCCATTCCACTTGCGTAACCAGTCGTAGAATATCCATCATAGATGAACGTAATTCGTTCATCTGAATACCACTGCGATATGCAAAAAGCAACAATACTTTCGACAACAAGATAAACAAGTACAATGGCACCTACCACATATACAACCGGATAATTAATACTATAATTCCCAAATGCATTGCTTGACTGCCTTTTTCGAATCAGGCTTATTCTGAATCGTTTTCGGATTGACAATGCTATATAACTCCCAAATGAAAAGCAAACAATGCCCAGAGTCATAATAGAATAAGCATAATCTGAAGCTTCCTTCATTCCATATAAATGTAAAGCCGCAAATAATATGACTAGAGCCCAAATCCCAAAAGAGCGTCACTGGATTATAGAGTCTTTTTTTCAATTTTATAAGATAATACTGCCAAACTTGAAGCCAGTATTACAGCAACAATACTCATATTTTATCTTACATGATAATTAAAGAGTTAATTATCACACGTTTCCTTTCTTTTAATAGCTGGTCTCCTCAACTTGCTTGTTCTGCATTCAAGAGTGACAAAAGAATCGATTGAGTTGTGTGTAAAAATACGAAACTTTACTTTACATCATTCGTAAATTTCACAAAAGGCCCTTGCCTGATTTTCCAGCGAATACAAATTTAGCTTTTCAACTCCCATTGCGGCATGTTTGCAAATGTCGTCTATTGCTTCTACATAATGTTGCATTGCAGCTGTCAAAGCCTGTTGATTTCCAGATTCTATAACAAACCCCGTTTTCCCATCATCTACAAGTGAGGGAAGCGCTCCCTGATCACTACAGATTACAGGCATTGCATGTTTATATGCATCCAATACCACTCTGCCAAAAGGCTCCTGCCATTGAGATGGGCAAAGTAAAACATCACACTCTTTTAGCAATTCGTCTACTTGTGTCTCGTTCAAAAAACCAACAAAATGAATTTTTTTATTGTTCTGCGCCTGTTCTTCCACGTAATCACGTAATTTTCCTTTTCCAGCGATATACAATTCTGCTTCTTCTGGCAAATCGTTAAAAGATGAAATCATCCATTGAATTCCTTTTGGTTTACTCAATGTTCCCAGATAAACAAATTTCAGTGTGTGAGCTTTTGCATTTTTTCTTCTTGCCAAAAGTTTATTAATTTCCGAAACATCAAATTCTGTTGCATTCTGTACCACCTTTTTTTCGCTCGAAGCAAAAAACTGATTCTTTATCAACAGATTCAGCGTAACACTGGACGGAGCTGTAACAACATCAACATACTTAGCTTTTACCCTATTTATTGCTCTGTGCACCCGACAAAATCCTTTAGGCGGCACATAAGGACACTTATCCTCCACTTTGCTGCAATGGAGAGAGGTGAATGGGCAGAGCAAGTGATAATCACGCAATGTATGCACGATTTTAATCTTCTTTTTATGTGCAGCTTCCCAGACAATTGTAGAAAGGTCATATAATCCGTTTGTATGGATAATATCCGGTTTGTATTCTTCCAATACTTTATCAATTTCCGCCTTATTAAACGGATTCCAAATATCCAGGGTCCGCCTTATTACCCTTTTATACAAAGGATACTTTGCTGCTTCACATCCCCGGCATAAATTTTTAGATACAATCCTTATTACCTCTATCCCGTCAATTACTTCACATTTTGCTTCACTGCCCGTACACAAGACCTTAACCGTATGTCCCTGCTGCTTTAATTCCTCAGCCAATTTCTTTACACTGTACTCCGCGCCACCATATATCTCTGGATAATAATAAGTATTAACCAATAAAATTTTCATATCTGCATTCCTTATTTCTTCACTAATATTCTAATTTTCTTTTTCAAATCTCTTGGTGCTTTTGCCAGAATAAAGTAATATATCTTTTTATAACCGATTTTTTTCCAGTATAGCCGGTCTACTGCCTCATAGCCGTTTTGCTTATAAATATCCATCAGCTCATTTCTGCTTGGCGGCATAGTTGTCGGTTTTAACAGATTCCCATTCTGCATAGAGATCGTTTCAAAATCACTATCAACATAATTTATCTTAGACGAAATCTTCTCAAATAATTCAGCACCGCGCTGAGAGTTTACCAGACAGAACGAGATGCCTTTTTTCTCATCAAATATTCCGCCATTTTCACGCAGGCAATCCGGCTGATTTTTCTCAACACCCCAAAAATCCCCTAATGTGATGTCTCCAATCCGGGACGGACAAGCATATTTGCAGTGGTAGCAATTTTCTCTATAAGTTGAAGCTTTCAAATAAAAATTGTAAAATGAAGACAGTTTATAATACAGCCGCTGCGTCTTGAGTTTACTCTTTTTTAAGTATTCATATTTTGCATCCAAGCCCCAGCCAACAGATTTATCCCGAAATGCAAAATTTGTAATTTTTATATTTTTCTTTTTTTCAAGAAAACTTATGTAATCCTGAAAGATCTGCGCTGTGGAAACTCCATGACAGACAATATCTACAACAATAAGATTTTCGTAATCTCGCTTCAAATAACTTCTCAATGCCGCTACTTGACATGGAGTGCCTGAAAACAGAACCTGCCGTCCTTTTGCCAAGTCCTGTTTTACCTTTTGATATGTATCGCAGGTATCACTCTGAATATATTTTGAGCCTTGAATAAGATAAAGCTGTGTCTGATCCTCCACACGAATGTGCTTTACCCGCAATTTGTCTTCCGGCAACATTGCAGCTCCGTAGACAACGCCACCCTTTTCCAGAAAAAACTCTGCCAACTGCGCAAACATGCCGCCAGAAGCAGATTTTTTTATCAGACTTTCATTCTTGGATGCAGCACCATAAGCCGACAGCACCTGATGTCCAAACTGGTTCGCATCTTTTCTCTGAAAATCGCATACGCGCTTACATGCCCCGCAGTCAATGCATAGTGTGTCATTGATACGAGGGAAATACTGTCCTATTTCATCCTTTTCCATTGTTATTGCAGATTTAGGGCATATATTCACACATGCTGCACAACCGCAGCAATCCTTTTTATTCATAAATAATTTCATTTATCCCATTTCCCGAAAGCTTGTTTTCTGTATTTACTTATCCTCTAGTGCATTTTTTAGCCACAATATAGAAGTTTCTCTTTCCGTCCTCATTTTCTCGTCAACAGTCTTCCATATATCATTTTCGATGTAGCTTACACTCGTTGTATCCTGCCAAATACGATCCTCAAGTCCCGTCATGTTCAAGAGATGATAAATTCTCGAATTCTGTGATTTAGGACTGGTATCCGAAAAACGCTTCAGAACATAAAAGCTCTTATTAAAAATAATAGAAAATGCCGTTGCGTGAAAAGAATCCGTCAGCACAAATTCCGCGCCATAAAGCAAACTGAGCCAGTCCTTCGGTCCAACAGTTTTCTGCGTTTCAAAGCCAAGAGAATAACCAAATATGTTTGTTGGAATAACTTTGACTTTTATATTCAAGATTTCCTGGAGCTTCTTGGCAGTCTCTTGATACTCAGGATTATCACCCAGAAAATAGCACAGAATGTATTTTCCTTCCGGTGCTTTTAACTGCATACTTTTAATCCATTTTTCTCTGGACAGCAAAAACACTGGATCGCAAACCACTTGAACCGGTTTCTCTACAACACTTTCTATCAAGTTTTTACTAGACTGCTCTCTTACAGAAATTTTATTAAAACGATCCAGATATGGCTTCATTTTTCTTTTTTCATTCTCTGCAAGCTTTGTCGTGCCAATACTCGGTGCGTATGCAATTTTTTTATTCGACGCCGAAACAAACTCCAAGAAATTACACTTCTTAAAATAATTCGGATTCCATATCTGATCACTTCCACACAAAAATGCACGATATTTGTTGTTTAGACTCTTCATTTGATTCTGCGTTGGAATCATCTCAGTAAGAAGAAGAGATTCTTCATAAAATTCTTCAAACTTCTTATTTTTTAGATCAATTTCTTCTCTGTTTAGAAATTTAGATTCGATTTTTTTATTTTCGATCTTAGCTTTAAGAGTCACAAACCTAGCTGAACTTTTGCAGAAAAAAGTAAGTTTCTCCCACTTATTTGGTACATAATTGATGATATGATTGCCATATCCCAATTCCATTACCGTTTTTTGCAGTGCAAATGCCTGCATTGTTGACCCGTAATTTCCTGAGAACCAGGTTAAGGTAGCTGTTTCAGTCATTATAAATGCCCCTCTGTATTCTATTCTGTCAAATGTTCCTGAAAAAACTTTTTGCACTGCATATCCCCACCTTTTGAATTCCTTTGCGAATCAAACCGCATTTCCGCAAAAAAGCTCAAAAATTTCTCTTGCACACTTTTTCCAGGTAAATTTGTTAAACTGTTGTATGCCTTTTTCTGACAATAACATTCGATCAGCCTCACTTAAACCGAAAATCTTTTTCATGCATTCTTCAAGTTCCGCAGATGACATGACATTTTCAATATAAATAGCTGCGTTACCGCCAACTTCCGGCAGTGAAGAATTTTTGGCAGTAATAACCGGTACACCATAACTAAAACTTTCAAGAACTGGAATTCCAAAACCCTCATACTGCGATGGAAAAAGAAACGCTTCCGCATTCTTGTAAAGTCCTGCCTTTTCTTCTTCTGAGACATATCCCGTTAGAATAATACGGTCTTTGAAGCTACTCTTCCGTATTTTATTAAGGACTTTATCCATCCCCCAACCTGTTCCGCCTGCCAGAACAAGCTTCGCTGTTGATTCATTTTTTGCAAGGCGTAAAAATGAATCAACAATCGTTTCAATGTTCTTTCTCGGTTGAAGTGTTCCCACATATAGAAAATATGGCTTTTTCACCCGATATTTTTCTTCAAGTTCCTGTTCACCTGCTGGCTTTACGTTGCTTTCCTTATCTCCACCCTCATAAATGACAGAAATTTTTTGAGGAACAACTCTAAAATGTTCTACAAGATCATTTTTTGTTGCATTTGACGGAGCGATGATTCCGTCAGCAATTTTGCAGGAATGATCAAGAATGAGCCTCAGATACTTTTGCTGGTTGCTTTTGCTCTGCGAAATATTTTCCAAAATATGATTTGCAATGTCATGCACTGTCATATAATATTTTGTTTTTTTCTTTTTGACAATCGGCAGATTATGGGTAGGTGACCAAAATATATCCAAATTAAACTTTTGAATCTGCCATCCCAGAAGATACCTTGACCAAAGCAAGCGATTTTTGCAGGGGTACAATATATTATGCACTCTACTGTTCTCCGGAAAATGTACGGAAATCTCGCAGTTGCTAAATAAGTAGTATTCATTTTCTGTATCGTTATCCAACAGCTCTTTAACGATTCTGTATGTATAATAACCTATACCAGATACGTTTTCTCCTGCTTTTAGCACCGAAACATTTATGCCTATTCTCATTTATCTGCCCCCCGTTCCATGCTTTTTAACAGTTCCAACAAGGTTTCTGCGGATTTTTTCCAACTGTATTTTGCCAACAGTCCAGAAACCTGTGCCTCGGATATTTCCGGAAAGTCTGACAATGCAATATTGCAGTCATTCGGATCTACATAAACTACACCATCTCCGAATATTTCATGCATAACATCCGTATCCGAAACCACCACTTGTTTTGATCCCGCACTGATAGCTTCCAGCGGAGGGATACCAAATCCCTCATAGAAAGTCGGAAAAAGGAATGCGCTACAATCTCTCATTAAGGTTTTGGCTTCTTCATCACTGACAAAACCAAGAAGTTTCATATTGGGTGGCAGTTCAAAGCCAAGCCCTTCGGAGAAAACATTTCTGTTAATGGAACCTGCAACCGCGAAGGTAACACCTGCATTTTTTCTCGCTTCTTCTGCGATCCATTTAAAATTTTTGTTTGGTTCTAAACTACACATCGAAAAATAGTAATTGTTCTTTTCCAAACCATATGTACTAAGTGCACTTTCATCATATCCGATTCTTTCATAATGTTGCCATGCATTTGGAATCACCGTAATATTGTCTGGATCAACTTTGAAATACTTCACAATTTCAGATTTAGAAAACTCCGATACTGTAATGATTTTCTTTGCTCTTTTCGTAGCATTTCCAAACAAAATTTCGTACCATAGAAGAAATTTTTTACTAAAATACTGTGGTGTTGCCTTAATCTTCACATCATGGATGCAAACTATGCCCGGTGACGGCAATGGGGCTACATTGCACAGATTTAGTGAGATTCCTTTTTGTTTATGCACATACCACGGAAAAGAAATATGTTCCCATAGCCGATTTTTGAATTTTCCTGTTTTTATTACTTTGATATTCTGATAGACTGGCACATTTTCTATTTCTGGAGGGACAGCTATCGTTATAGATCCCGCCGGAATAGCTTTATCCAGTTCCGCAATAATTTCCCTGGCATATCTCTCCACTCCTGTTGTTCGATGAAGTAAAAATCTGCCATTTATAATAATTGGTCTCATTAATTCATCCCATTCTCAAAGGCTATTTATTACTGTATTTATATTTATACTGAACTGTGTTGACAAAAAATTGTTTTTAACTCGCTCTTTGCCTGCCTTACCATATTTAAGGCACAATTCTTTATTCTGAGCGAGTGTCCGCATTGCATCTGCATACTTTTCAACGTTACGGTTTTCAACTTCAATCCCTGTAACTCTATTCAAACTGACATAATTGACACCGGAACCAGGAATTGTAAATGTTACTGCAGGCTTTTCGTAGTACATACCTTCTGCTAGTGCCAATCCAAATGCTTCATTTTTTGAAATGGAAGGGAAGCAGAACATATCCGAGGCAAGAATCAATGCTTTCAGTTCTGTATCATCAATACGTCCTGTAAACGTAATTTTATTGTCCCCTCTTGCTTCTTCGTGAAGTTTTTCAGTCAGTTCTCCTGTACCCGTAATATAAATTCGGAATCGATCATCTATTAACTTACTGGCCTGTACTAAATAGGTGAATCCCTTATATTCAGTGTGCCGACCTACTGCAACACATATTGTCTTGTCCTTGTTTTCTTCTCGAATTTCTGTTGCACGTTTTTCTATATCTGGTGTGATAGTCATTCGTTCCACATTGATGCAATTCGGCACAACAACACACTTGTCTTTTACCGACTGAAGCCATTTGCTTCCTTCTATGTAATTTGGAGATGTTGCTATAACTTTATCTGCACGTGCAAGCAAGCTTCTATTTTGAGGATTAAATAAGAGCTTCAGGTATTTCTGGCGAACAATATCAAGATGCCAGTACACCACAAGTTTTGCTTTCGTGTTCTTCATTTCCCTTAACAGTAGGGCTGCAACAAATGGGTTCGGGTAATGGAAAACAACAATATCTGGATCAAATTCCTTCATTACTCTATGTAATTGCTTCCCATACGAAGTAGACAGCGACTGCGCTGCAATCTTTGTAAAGCAACCACATTTCATCACTTCAATCCCATCAACAATATCTACCTTGTCTTCTTTACCATCATTAAACGCAATTACTTTTTGACTATACCCCCCTTTTAATGCCAGAACACAATCACGTGCGATTTGTTCCGTTCCTCCAGAAAATGGGTAATAGTATTTTGAAATATGTAAGATTTTCTTCATAATTTCTCCGCTATCGTTCTGTTTTTAACACCGAACTTTAATTAACTCTGCATCACCAACAACCAAACATCTGCCCATTCCAGCCGGCAAAAACAATGTTTCTCCTTTGCTGAATCGCATCGGTTTCTGCTCTGCATCCATCGTCTGTACTTCACCATATCCATTCAGACACATCAGCACTTGAAAAGATGTATCCATTACAGAAAAGGCAAAGCCCTTTGTGACTTGAATCCGTTCCGTTTCAAAATATTTGCAGCGGCAGAGCAGCTCACGAGAACAGCCAGAATAGTATTTCACAATTCTCGGTTTCTGGCTCACATCCGGCTCAACATTCATATCCATAACCTGAACAGCCTTATCAAAGTGCAGTTCACGCTTTTTACCGTTCTTATCCACACGGTCATAGTCATAGACACGATAGGTCACATTAGAGCTTTCCTGAATTTCAGCCACCAGAATACCTTTTCCAATGCCGTGTACGGTTCCCGCCGGGACAAAATAAGTATCGCCCTTGTGAACTTCAACTTTTTGCAGATGCTTATCCAATGTTCCAGTTTCAATAGCTTTCCGAAGAATTTCCTCGGTCACCTTGTGCTGAAAGCCATAAATCAAGTGTGCACCTTCGTCAGCGTCCACGACGTACCACATCTCGGTCTTACCGTTGTCGCCTTCGTGTTTCCGTGCATATGCATCATCGGGATGAACCTGAACAGACAAATCTTTCTTGGCATCGATGAATTTTACCAATACGGGCAGTTCTCCGTTTTCCACCTTTATGCCAAGATATTCCGGGTGATTAGTCAGCACCTCCGCCAGCGTTTGTCCTTTATAGATTCCATTTGCCACATAGCTAGGACCATCCGGATGTACAGAGTATTCCCATGTCTCTGCCAGCGGAGTCAAATCAATCTTTTTTCCGTATTCTTCCCGGAGTCGGGTGCCACCCCACAGATAGTCCTTACCAGTCGGAATCAATTTCATGATTTCCATTAATTTATCCTCTGCAGCATTAGTCCATCGGGAATTTAATCTTGTCTGTAACGCTGATTTCTTCACCGAGCTGAACTTCAATCATATCAAGTGCTGTAATAGCCTCTACCGTATGCTTACAGCCTGCGGCAATCGTGATTACATCACCAGTGCGCAACACCTGTTCCATGCCATCTACAATTGCCTTACCTTTACCTGAAACGACCGTCCAAACTTCCTCGCGGTAATTATGCATATGGTAGGTCATATGCTCACCAGCTCTCATGGAAATCTTGACTGTCATAGAACCAGGCTGAACATCGATAACTGTATAAGTACCCCAAGACTTCTCAGCATACATTGCCTCCGTCTCGATTTTTTCCACATAAGGTTTCATGTAACCGCTGCGTTCTTTATCAGCGATCAAGATACCATCACCACTGGCAGCAACAATCATATCCTTACAACCCATGCAGAGAATCGGGATATTCAGCTCGTTCACCACATTGGTGTTCTCGCAGGTTTCATCCAGAATGGCTTTTCCCTTGGTCTTATCTGCCATGACTTCGGCCATCATATTCCATGTGCCGACATCTTTCCAGTCACCGCTGTAACGCAGAACCTGAATGCTGGACTCTTTCTCGACTACAGCATAGTCAAAACTGATCTTGGTCAGGGTATCATATTTATTGAACAGGTCACGATAATCTTCAAAGTCGATCATGCTATGTGCTTTATCCAGCAGATACCCCAGCTTAAATGCAAAGATACCCGCATTCCACAGCGCACTCTGAGCCAGATACTTCTTAGCGGTTTCCACATCCGGCTTTTCCTTGAATTCCTTTACCTTGCTGACATTTTTGCCGCTTTCAGGGATAATGTAGCCGTACTTCTCGCTGGGATAGGTCGGCTCAATGCCCATCAGGGTCAGATTTGCACCGCCCTGCTCTGCCAGTTCCTGCAAGTCTTGACGGCTTCGTAGTAAGTGTTATCTACATAAGTCAACCGGGCAGACAACAACAGCCATCCTCGCAACGCCCAGTTCGGTGGAATAAGTTGCTGCCAATGCAATGGCCGGGAACGTCGACGCGACGCAGGTTCACACAAATGAAACCTTCTCCGCAGCTGGTTCTTGATAGCGCGCAGCCGTTTACTCGTTGCAATAGTAATCTTTGCATCAGCATCTACCGTAGTAATCTGGCGATACACACGCTGCACCATAGACTCATACTCGTCATCATTTTTGAACAGCTTGATGAACTGCTTACTGCGCATCATTGGAAAGAGGCCAGAGACGCTTACCAGAACCACCAGAAGTAAAATAATATTCATATGTAATTTCTCCTCGTATAACCTTCTATATTTTCTTTACTTCAAGTACTGCTTCAGCACTCTTACGAATCTCTGCTTCCACCTTCTCGGCAGCTGCCTTATTCTCCGCACTGACGGAAATATAGGTCTTGAGCTTCGGTTCGGTACCGGAGGGGCGCACCACAATGGAGCAATTACCTTCCAGCAGAAACTTGAGCATCGGACTTGGGCAGGCCATCCAGACCGGGTGCGTAGTCCAACAGCTTGACGACTTTCTTGCCACAAACTCCTTGATATCGCCGCGGAATACCTGCATGATTCTGCATCTTGGCAAACCGGCACTGCCGTCGAACTCGTAGCTGTGCAGGGTGTTCGCAGTTAAGCCATAGGTCTTGTATAGCTCGTCCAGCTTTCCAGCAGGCTGATGCCCTTGGTCATAGTAGCTGAACATTTCGCAGATCATATACGCACCATCTACACCGTCACGGACGTAGGAGTCAGGTAGCCGTAGCTCTCCTCAAAGCCGAATACATAGCTGTCTGCCGCTTTTCCAGCTTGCCGATCCTGCTCACCGATGAACTTGAAGCCGGTCAGCACATTGATGGTACGCAGACCATGAGTGAGTAGCAATCTGCTCACCCATGTCCATCGTGACAATAGTCTGACCATGACCGGATCAGCAGGCATCTTGCCATGCTTCACACGCTGGCTGCAGATGTAATCCAGCAGCAACATCACCGGTCTCTAGTTCTTAAGGTCAGCTCACTCCTGCCTTGTTCTTGACAGCGATACCCACGGTCGCAGTCGGGGTCGTCGCCAGCAGCAGGTCGGCATTCTTCTTGGCTCCATGCCCAGTGCCATCGCCTCTTTGATCTCCGGGTTGGGATACGGGCAGGTCGGGAAGTTGCCGTCCGGCTGCTCCTGCTCTTTGACCACCGTGATGTTGGTTGTAGCCCATTTCTTTCAAAGTGCGGGTCACAGGCTTCAAGCCGTTGGTACCATTCAGCGGGCTATACGATGGCTACATTTTTATTAACTTCTTCGCCAAAGGAACAGACTGGCTCTTGACCTGCTCCACAGAATGCGGTTATAGACCTCGTCCGGAATGTACTGGATGCTGCTGTTTTGCCACACCTGTTTCAAAGTCGCTGGTCTTGACGTCTGCAAAATGTCTAGCTTCTCAATCTCGGCAAGGATCTCCGTTGCAGCTTCGGTAGTGATCTGGCAGCCGTCAGCACCGTAGACCTTATAACCATTGTACTTGCTGGGATTGTGGGATGCGGTCACTGATATAGAAGCCGAGGTGTGCAGATAACGGGTCGCAAAAGACACGGTCGAACCGAAGCATCAGGACGGGCCAGTATTTACCTGGACACCATTCGCTGCAAACACGCCTGCGGCGACTTTGCAAACACATCACTCTTGATACGGCTGTCATAACCGATTGCCACAGACGGCTCTGTGAAGTTCTTTTCAGATAATCAGCCAGACCCTGAGAAGCCTTTGCCACGGTATAGATGTTCATGCGGTTAGTACCTGCACCAATTACACCACGCAGACCACCCGTACCAAACGCAAGGTCACGGTAAAATGCATCTTCAATTTTGTATCATCCAGCGTTTTCAATTCGGCGACAACATCTGCATCTGCGGTTGCGTTTTCCAACCAACACTCGTATTCCTTTTAATATCCACAATAATCTCCTCATCTTCCACTTATGTTCTTAATCACGCTGGAAAATATCTCTCGTATAAACTTTTCTTTCACATCATCCAGACACTTGTCATAGCGATTTGCGATGATGGCATGGCTCATTTCCTTGAACTTAGCCAGATCATTAACCACTACTGATCCAAAGAAAGTCTCACCGTCTTTCAGGGTCGGCTCGTAAATGATTACCGTTGCTCCTTGGCCTTAATACGCTTCATGACACCCTGAATGGAGCTCTGGCGGAAGTTATCACTGTTGCTCTTCATGGTCAGGCGGTACACCGATGGTCACAGACTTTTCCTGCTTCTCATCGTATTCGTTGTCCTCGTCATAGCCGTAGTAGCCAGCCAACTTCAGGACGCGGTCAGCGATGAAGTCTTTACGAGTTCTGTTACTCTCAACAATTGCCTCAATCAGGTTCTCCGGCATCTGCATAGTTAGCCAGCAGCTGCTTGGTATCCTTGGGCAGACAGTAGCCGCCGTAACCGAAGGACGGATTGTTGTAGTGGCTGCCGATGCGAGGATCAAGGCAGACACCATCGATGATCTGCTGAGTGTTCAGACCCTTGCTCTCTGCATAGGTGTCCAGCTCATTGAAGTAGGCAACGCGCAGAGCCAGATATGTATTGGCGAACAACTTAACAGCCTCTGCCTCGGTGAAGCCCATGAACAGGGTGTCGATGTTCTCCTTGATAGCGCCTTCCTGCAGCAGACCAGCAAACTCGTGAGCAGCCTCAACTAAACGCTCATCATTTAAGTCAGTACCCACGATAATGCGGCTTGGATACAGATTGTCGTACAGTGCTTTGATTCGCGCAGAAATTCTGGACTGAAGATGATATTCTTGCTGTTGAATTTTTCTCTTGCACTTGCGGTGTAGCCTACAGGAATCGTAGATTTAATGACCATAATGGCATTTGGGTTGGATGCCATGACTAACTTAATCACAGTCTCAACTGCGGAAGTGTCAAAATGCTGGGTTTTGGAATCATAGTTTGTAGGTGCAGCAATTACAACAAAGTCAGCATCGCTATATGCAGCTTTTGCATCCAAAGTTGCAGTTAGATTCAAGTCTTTTTCTGCTAAATACTTTTCGATATAATCATCCTGGATCGGAGACTTACGATTATTGATCATCTCTACTTTTCTGGAACGATGTCCACAGCAGTGACTTTATGATGCTGGGAAAGAAGTGTGGCAATTGACAGACCAACATAACCGGTTCCTGCAACAGCAATCTTGTAGTTTTTCATAATATTTACTCCTCGTATAATATCTTTTAGATACATAAATACATATATTTTGGTTAATAAGTTACTAAATAAATATTTGTTCAATAGGCTTAGTAAAGCCCATGATATAATTGTCCCAGTGTCAATCAGGTAATAGTTCTTTTCACTCCTGTTGAACCAGTAATGGTTGCTTCATACTAAGTCTGTTCCCCTGACATGGAAGTTAGCTTCAAACCGGCTGGCTGTTTGCTTAAGTTCATGGATAACCATCTAGCAGTGTGGTTTCGCATCTGTCCATCTTAAGCTGGATTCTTATATGCGAGGGTGTCGATGCTCCATGATCATGGGTTTTACCAAGCCGATTGAACACTTTAATCTACAACGAAAGAAGGTGATTACAATGAACACTCTTTACGTCGGTATCGATGTAAGCAGCAAATCCAATGTCGTTTACTTAATGCTTCCAAATGGAGATAAACACAGCAACTTTTCTGTTGCTAACTCTCATGAAGGTTCTACCCTGTTGGTAAAAAAAATCTATTCTGCTTTAACTTCACATTCCCTTGACACGGTTCTGATCGGTCTTGAAGCAACCTCAGTTTACGGAGACAATCTCGTGTACTTCTTAAGGGAAGATGCCACTCTGGCACCGTTTAACAGAAAGATTCATGTCCTCAATCCTAAGCAAGTCAAGAAGTTTCACGATACTTACAATGACTTGCCAAAGAATGATTATGTGGACTCTTTTGTTATTGCTGACTGCCTGCGTTTCGGTAGAATCAACAAAGAGGTATATATGGGAGACTACCGTTATAAAGCTCTCCAAAACCTCACACGGGCACGTTTCTTCGCTGTTCAGAATCTTGTCAAAGAAAAGCAGCGATTCATGAATGTGCTGTTCAAGAAGTATTCTACTATGACGCAGGAGAAGGTATTCAGCGATGCCTTCAGCACTACTGCCCTTGCTGTCTACGATGAATTTGAATCCGCAGAAGCACTGGCAAATATGGACTTACATGAGCTTACTGACTTCATCATTGAAAAAGGAAAGAATCGCTTTCCTGATCCTGATGCAGTAGCCAAAGCCATTCAGAAAGCTGCCCGCAGTTCTTACCGTTTACCCAAGACGGTAAATGACTCTGTTAATCAGGTGCTTTCAATATCCATAACCTCTATGAAGGCATTGGAATCTCAAATCAAAGAGTTCGATAAAGCTATCAAAGCCCTGATGGAACTCTTGCCAAATGTATTGATATCCATTCCAGGTATTGGGCCTGTATATTCAGCCGGTATCATGGCTGAAATCGGAGATATCAATCGTTTTGATAATCAGGCATCGCTTGCTAAATATGCGGGGCTTGCCTGGAAACAACACCAGTCCGGTGGATTTGAAGCCGAAGTTACAAGGCTCATTCCATCAGGCAACCGATTTTTAAAGTATTATCTGTGTGAAGCCGCATTTTCTCTTGTAAGATGCGACAAGGAATACAGCGACTTCTACCACCTCAAATACAAAGAGGTAAACAGATGCCAACACAAACGTGCACTCGCATTAACTGCCCGTAAATTTGTGCGTTTAGTCTTTCGACTGCTGAAAGACAACCGCCTATACTGTCCAGCAAAGTAGATTCCATCTGCTTGCTGATGAACTACGCCCTGCTCATTTAAAAAATCTGGTCGACAGGGCTTAGGTGGGTGTTTTTTGTCTTTGCGGTATATATCAAAAATGTATGATTTTTAAATCATTTATTTTCTTGACATCACACCGCTGGACTTCGGTCCTTTAGGGCCTCACTCTCCCTAAAGGTATGTTTTTCTTGTTGAGTAGACATTTGCCAGTGCGTATATTGAAGGTGCAGAAAATGATAAAATTTTAGATAATTGCATGGATTTATGCTATGGATTTTGTAGACGAATGAAAATGGGGATGGTAACATATATGTACAAATTAAATTTGGTTTGGAGGCAGTAGATGAAGAAAAATGAAAAAATACTATATCATTATTGTAGCGTTGAAACGTTTTTTAATATTATAAAAAATTCGTGTTTATGGTTATCAGATATTGAAAAATCAAATGATTATCAAGAATGTATGGTCTGTAGAGAATATGTAAATAAGGGAATAAAAGAATATTTGAAAAATGATAAGAAAGCGATAAAGGCATGGGAAGAATGGTATAAAGTGGGTATTCAGACAAGTTTTCAAGCAAGGACATTTGGAGTATGTTTTTCGGAAAGTAAAGATCAGTTAAGTCAATGGAGAGGATATGCTCAGAATGGAATGGGAATGGCGATAGGCTTTGATAAAAATATTCTTGATGAGTTAAATTCAATAAATAAGTATGACATTGCATTTGGAAAAGTATTGTATAATGATGCGGAAAATTATATTCAAAAGATAGTTGATGATAATATGTCTAAATTTGAATATAAGGGAGTAGGACATATTGCATTAGAATTAAGTCAAAATTATAGAATGAAATTTCCATTTGTTAAAAATCCGGGGTTTGAAGAAGAAAAAGAATGGAGAGCAATAGTGTGTACTTTAATAGGAGATTGGAATATACCAAGTTCAGATAAAATAAAATTTTCAAAGGTTAAATATAGAACATCAGAAAGAAAGTTAATTGTTGTCCTGTGAGTAAAATGTAACTATTCCCTTAGTCTTTGGGTGATTCATGAACCCTTAAAAAACCTTAAAAGACTTTAAAAATCCCAAAAAATCCTTATTTTATGCGGCTTTCTCCTTAAAAGCATTTAAAACAACGTAATTGTTGACTAAGGGAACAAAACGCAACTAACCATTCAAAAATAACTGACTAAGGGAATTCATAGCAATTTAAACAAAGTCCGAAAAATACGTTTAAATCAGTATTTTTCGGACTTTTTAAGTATGATTTTATAAGAAATGGACTAAGGGAAAATAAAGGAAATCAGCACTGTATAAATATACATATAGGCACATAAAAATGCAACACTATATATTTTCAGTAATATTTTTTAATTGTTCCAATTCATTACCGATTGCTTTAATAAAATCGTCCTGTCTTCCCAAATCCTTAATTTGATGATTGCTGTACTCTACATTTATTTTTGCTATTTGTGCGAGATAGCTAACTATGTTATAAGTCATATGGATAATTCCTTCCGAACGCAGATCACTTAATTCAGAAGAATTTTTTGCTATATCAATAAGCAATCTTATGGATTGAGTAGTATCATACATTATACCAATAGGTAATTTATATAAAAGCTCATAAAAACGTAATGAATTTTTTTTGTATATTGCTAAAAGTGCGTCTTCTAAATCTTCCGGTTCTTTTCTCGATTCCCCTATACCAGATTTTAACCACTCAATGCTACAACCGTACATCGAGCATATAAATAGTAGTAGCATTTCAGAAGGATGTTCTACACCCTTTTCTATTTTACTAATATGTGTCTGGCTGATTCCAAGTTCCCTTGCAAATTGAACTTGTGTTCTATTATTTGATTTTCTAACAAATTTAATACGTTCGCCTATTGTTTCCATATATCCTCCTTTTATATGTGCCACACATAATTATGTTGACAAATATGTGTGGCACATATTATAATGTTTATGTTACCAAATAAATATAACAGAAATGTATCATTGATACAACGGCTAAAGGGGTGAAAAAAATGCCGAGACCAATAAGCATGAGAGCAAAGTCACATTTTGGGATGATTATTTATAAACGCCTTACTCAGATGGGCAAAAATCAAAAGTATCTTGCTGAAAAGACGGGATTTTCACAGCTATATATAAGTGAAATCTTAAACGGAAAGCATAACCCATCAATCAAAGCAATCTATAACATCTCAAAAGTAACTGGAATCAGCATTGAAGAACTCACTAAAGCTCTACTTGATGAGAATTAGGTGGTGAGAACTTTGACATGGCTAAAAGTAAAAGAAGTTGCTAAAATTTTAAATTTAACAGACAGTGCTATTAAAAAGGCTATCAAAAAAAATAAATATGAGTACCGCCATGTCGAAGGGATCGGCCGGGGCGGTGTTCGGATTGAGATTGCTTTGGAAAGTCTGCCACAGGAAGCACAGGACAAATACAACAACGTACAAAAGGAACAAGCTCATAATGACATGATGCAGTTCACAGGGAAGCAGCGAGAGGAAGCCAACTTTAAGGCATTAATTGTGGAAAACTATCAGAAGTCGCAACGGTCCCCTGATGATTACATTAAAGATTTTAATGAACGAAATCCTGACAGCATGATTACAAAGTCCCAGCTCTTTCGCTGGCAACGCAAGTATAAAAACGGGGATATTGCTGTATTGGTTGACATGCGCGGCGGACATAACAGGGGTAAGACGGATATTCCACAGGATGCATGGGAATTTTTCTATAGCCTGTACATGACCTTACAAAAACGCAGTATTGAAATTTGCTGGGAATATACAAAAACGGAATATCCAGAGATTCCTTCCGTATCGGCCTTTGAACGAAAAGTCAAAACAATTCCGGAACCCGTAATCATCTTTTACAGGGAAGGCGAAAAAGCGTTCAATGATTCCCTTGTATGTATGGAACGAAGCAAGGAAGACATCCACTCCAATGACATCTGGTTTTCTGACCACCATTTAATGGATGTAGCAGTTTTAAACAATCGCGGCCGGGTGTTCCGCCCATGGCTCACTGCTTTCTTTGATGCGCGTTCCAACAAGGTTATTGCTTTCATTATCCGGGATAAATCCGCAGACGCAACCGTGATAAAGCAGTGCCTCCGGAAAGGAATGGAAGAATTTGGAGTTCCTAAAGAACTTTATTTCGATAACGGAAAAGATTACCGCGAGAAATCATTCAATAAAGATTTCCCTCTTTCCCTTACCAAACAGTTGGGAATCAATCAGATTTACGCGACACCATACCATGGACAGGCAAAGCCCATCGAGCGGTTCTGGGAAACCCTGGAAGACCGTTTCTGTAAGTTTTTCCCCACCTATCTGGGAAAAGACGCGAAGAAACGACCGGAGGATATGCGGGTAACCTTTGAGAAGCTGAAAGATAAATGTCCTACCATGGAGCAGTTCACAGATCTGCTTGGGAAACACATGAACAAGTACAATAATACACCATCTGGCGGAATCGACATGGACGGAAAATGTCCGGATCAGGTATATTTTGAAAACCTGGCCGTAAAGAATGAAGTCCATGACAAGTCAATCCTGCGGATCCTCTGCGGAACCTTTGACGAAAGAACCGTACAGAAAAACGGCGTACAGTACCAGGGAAGATTTTACTACCATACGGATCTTATCGCCCACCAGGGAGAGAAAGTTATCATCAATTATGACCCGTCCAACATGGATGAATTAAATGTTTTTGATGAAAACATGCGTGCGATCTGCAAGGCAGCCGCAAAGGTAAGAACCCCGTTCCGTCACACTACCCAGGAACAGATCCGGGAAGCAATGAAAGAAAAAAAGAATGCCAGAAAGCTGGTCGAACAGTATGCACCGACCAGGGAGCTGGACGTTATGGCAATCGTTGCCCGCAACCAGCTTGTAGAAAAGCAGTTCACAGAAGGCGAACATACAAAGACTATTGAGAACATTAACCCTGTTCTTTCAGAAAACAGCAAGATCCTGGAGGAATCAACAAAGCAGAGACGCACGAGCCGCGAGGAGAACCTTTTAGGAAAACTTATGGAAGCAAGCAACCAGTAAGGAGGAACACATGGAAAAGAAAGAATTTCGGGAAGAATTTTCCCAGTTTATGAAGCAGACAGGGAAGTCACAGAAACAGGTCAGCAAAGAGACCGGGCTTTCTACTTCTGTCATCTCCCAGTTCCTGGATGGGAAATACACCGGGGATAACGGGAAGGTACAGGACATTTTAAACAAGTTTTTAAGCATCAGTAAAGACCGTTTAAACAGCGTTTCAGGAACAACGTACTATCCTGATCTTTACAACACAAAAGAAGTTTTATATGCCTGCTGGTATGCCCATAAATATGACGATATTGCCCTTGTTGCAGGGGATGCCGGAGCCGGGAAAACCACCGCGCTGGAACACTACAGGGACAGCAACGCAGGCGTGACCATGGTAACAGTAAATACCTGCACCACATCCGCAACGTCTGTATTAAAGCTGATCGCGGATAAGATCGGACAGGCAACAGACGGAAGGCGCAGCGCGGTAATGCAGGAACTTATCTCTCAGCTTTCCGGAAGCAACCGTCTGATCATCATTGATGAGGCCGACCGCTTGTCTTTACAGGCTTTACAGGCAATCCGGGACTTAAACGACCAGGCACATGTGGGGATCATTCTTTCTGGCAATGATAAGATCTATAAGCAAATGCTTACAGGCCAGAAAGGCCGGGAATTTGACCAGATCCGGACGAGAATCATTGTCAGGAAGCGTGTAGAAAACAACTATACCGTTGAGGAGATGCAGCATATTTTTCCAGGAGTGCCGGAAAGCTGCCTTGCCTTTCTGATCCAGATGGCAAATCTTGAAAGTCTGCGTACAGCGATCAAGCTTTATGAGATTGCCCTGGAATATGCCCGTATCAGTAAGGAAGCCGTCACATTAAAGATGCTGAAAGATACACAGAAGCAGCTCTTTGGGAGGATGTACTGATGAAGGGAAAAAAAGAAATAGCCAGCCCTGCAAGACTGACTATTCCATCCGGCATAAGCCGGAACACAAGTGTTCACAGATAGTATAGCAGACCGTTCCCGGTGTTGCAATCATTTTTTGCAGCCGTTCCCAAACCATGAGACGCAGATGGGCGCAGGAATCCGTTTTCAGCGATATATAAAGACTTCCTTATCACGAATGCTTTAAACGGTTTTAAAAGGGATATGAACGGTTTTAAAAGGGATATAAAGCCAAAGGAGGATATGAACATGAAGAAAAATACAGAAACTGCTAAGATCCCCATGATTAACCAGGTGCTGAAAGATGCCGCGCTTGGACATCTGGCAGAATGCGGGCTTCCCCAGAGTCTGATCTCTGGCGTGGACTGCTCCAGCTATGAGCGGATGGAGGAGACGCTGCTGGAAGTGAAGAACTGCTTCTATTCTTCCGTAAGAAAGAATATCGAAGACACTTACGGCCCATCCTGCCGGGTCTATACTCCGGATGACGAGTATAAGCATTTGATGGAATATAAAGAACGGGATTACTGGAAAATGTTCGACAACATGGACTGCCACACAGAAAGCAACAAGTATATTGCAAACCTTTACTGCATCATCGGAGACCATGTAAAGCTGGGTGAATTTGGAAAAGAGAACGCGAAGCTCTTTGAAAAGGAGCGGCTTTTAGAGAAGATCCTGGAAACAGGCGTGGATGAGGAGCTGCTGGAAAAATTAAAAGCCTACTGGGAACTGCAGGGAGAGATCCGCGGCGAAGTTGAACGTGAAGGGTTTATTTGTGGATTCCGCACCGCTTACCACCTCTTAAATGAATGCAGGTCATAAAGCGGCGCGAAAAGTAAGGGGAACTGTTTTGTCTGTCAAAGCGGTTCCCCATTGTTATATTATCCAGAATGGAGGGATGGACAGATGGGCGCTTCTATTAGGGAATCACAGATCCGCCTTTTAACACCGGATCAGAAGGAAATAGCGGAATGCATTGGGTTTGAAGCATACAGCAAGCTGGCCGCCTACTATGGCGGAAGCCGTGTTTATGTTGCAAAACTGGCATCATTGGAGCTTGCGGAACGTGACAGCCGGATCATCAGAGATTACAAAGCCGGGAAAACGTCAACGGCAGAACTTGCGGCAAGGTACGGCGTAAGCCCCAGGCGTATCCGTGAAATCATCAAAAAGCAGCAGTAAAACAAGGATGTGGAGGAACTACACAATGGGAAAAACACCGGAGGAATTATTAAATGAACTTAGTGAAGCGGATGCAGCCCTTTTGGGTGAAGACTGCCAGGCACTGATCCGAGCCATCGGGCTGGAAGGTTTCAAAAAGCTGATACAGGAATTTTCTGGAGTACAGCTGTATATCCCCAAACAGGAAAAAGTATGCCGCTATCTCAGAGATAAGAAGATCCGCCAGGAGTTTGACGGAAGCAACCACAAGACACTGGCGAAAAAGTATGGTGTTACAGAAGCCTGGTGCCGCAAGATCATTGCAAGCGAGTTTTAGAGCCATGAGCCTGTTTTTAATGATTCAGCAGTACGAAAACGAATTAGCCAGGATCCGGGGACAGATCAGAAGCATGGAACAAACCGGAGAAGCGGACACAGATCGGAGAAAGTACCGTCAGTTAAAGCAGATCCGTTCAGAATTACAGTCCAGTATCCGCCAAATGAAGCAGTATACAAAGAAAGGATGATGAGCATGGGATTTATTGATCAGATCATGGGAGCCATGGGCATGGAAGCAGCCCAGACAGTAACAGAGGAACCTACGAGCAACGCGGATCCGCAACGCACAGAGGAAACCAAGACAGATGAGGTAAAAGAAAAAGCTGAAAAAATCCAGGGTTTGGATGATGGAACCGATCAGGGTGAAGGAGCTTCCAGCGAGGAGAAAACTTATTCCCGGGATGAGTTAAACGACATTCTGGACGAAAAGAGAAAAGCATGGGAAGAGGAACGCCTCGCCAATCTCTCGAAGGATGAACAGATCAGCCAGTTGAAAAAGGAACTTTTCAAGGCAAATATGAAAGACCAGATCAATAACCGCCTGACGGAGGAAGGCATCCCCGTAAAGGCTGCGGAGCTGATCCAGTATACAGATGAAGCCGGTACACTTAAAAGCCTGGAAACGGTCATTTCCACCATTAAGGAACTGGTATCCGATGGAATCACGGAAAGACTTCGTGGAAAGACCCCGGAAGGGCTTGGAAAATCAGTTTCTACCGGGTTCTGGGGAAAACCGGAAAATGATTTTGAAACTGCATTTGTCAAAGCAATGAAAAACTAACAGGGAGGCAAAACGATGGCAGTAAACTACGCAGAGAAATTTTCTCAGACAATCGACGAACAGTTAAGTAAGGATTCTCTTACAGATAAAGCGGTCAACAAAGATTATGATTTTGATGGAGTAAACAAGGTCAATGTCTATTCTGTTGAAACAGTGCCTTTAAATGATTATGATATCAATGCAAAAAGCAACCGATACGGAACCCCGGTGGAGCTTGGGAATGATGTGCAGACACTGGAACTGACACAGGACAAGTCTTTCACTTTCAGCATTGACCGTAAAAACGCAACAGACACCATGATGGCAATGAGCGCAGCCAAAGCACTGGCGCGGGAATTAAAAGAGGTGGTAACTCCTACGATCGACCGCTACAGGATCGCGAAATACACGGCCGAAGCGTTAGTAGCACATACCAAAGAGGAGACACTTACCACAGAAACAGCATACAGTGCATTTCTGGAAGGCTCCATGGTGCTGTTTGATGCTAAAGTGCCCACCGAAGGCCGTATCGCCTTTGTAACGTCCGCCTACTACAAAGCAATCAAGTTAGACAAGAATTTCGTATCCTCCGGGGATAAAGGCCAGGAAATTGCCGTTACTGGGGCTGTGGGAACTATTGATAAGACTACGATCATTGTAGCCCCGGCAGATTACTTTGTAAAAGGTACAAACTTTATAATCTGCCATCCAATGGCTATGACTTCCCCGGTAAAGCTTGCGGATTACAAGATCCACGAGAACCCACAGGGAATTAACGGCTGGCTTGTAGAGGGCAGAATTTACTATGATGCTTTTGTGCTGAATAATAAAAAAGCAGCTATTTACCTGTCAAAGCAGGCAGCAAAATAGCCGTTAAATATGGATTAAACACGATTTAAACCGCCTTTCAAATTCGTTTGAGGGCGGTTTAAATCTTTTAAAAAGTAAATCTTTTTTCGTGCCAAATGCAAAAAAATGTATAAAACTTTGCATAAAAAACAGGGCTCTGTAACGGTTCAGTTACGTTTTGCGCGAAGCTCAGTTACGTTTTGCGCGAAGCGCGACATTAATTCCATATATAGAAATGAATTTTGAAAAAATAAAGAAAAACATAATAAAAGAAATTTGGCTAGGTCCTAAATCAGAAATGGAAATAGAAGATATCGTTAATTTTTTATATTTTTATGGTTACTATGAAAATACAGAAAATGGATATAATTCGGAATATCCTATTTTCATTAAAAAGTCAATGACTTCATATAGGTAATGTTTACAGGATGTTATTCTGATGAATAGTTTTTGTTTGGTTTATATTTAAAATGGCTTAATGGGTAAGCTGAAACAAGAGTTTATTTTATAGAAGTGTTACATAGTGGTGTAGGTTTAAGCTAGGGGATAAGGGAAATTTTCAAGACGATTAAAAAAATAGAATCGTGCTTATTAAAAGTTTTATGAAATTTAGAAGATGATTTTACAAAAATGTGAATACAAATGTATTTCGATCTATTGGCAGAAAAAACTCGTTATTTAGAAGAAAGCCCGAAGGGAGTGAGCGAAATGTGTAAAGTTATGGAAGATTTAAGAAATGAGAGTTATGCAGAGGGACGTGAAGAGCAGGCTAAAGCCACCGCCATCAGACTGAAACAAAAAGGCCTTCCCATCGAAGATATAGCAGATTCCATTGGTTTCAGCATCGAAACTGTTAAAAACTGGCTCACACCAAAGGCAGTTTAAATTCTTCAAAACTATTATACTATTATTATAAGGAAGTAACAGCTATGAAAAACTACAGGATCACAGTTGCAGGAACGGGATATGTGGGGCTGTCGATTGCGGTATTGCTTTCACAGCATCATAAGGTGACAGCAGTGGATGTTGTGCCTGAAAAGGTTGAGATGATCAATCATCGAAAATCCCCGATCCAGGACGAGTATATTGAAAAATATCTGGCAGAAAAGGAGTTAGATCTGACTGCCACTCTGGATGCCAGAGAAGCCTACAAGGATGCGGATTTTGTAGTGATCGCAACGCCTACCAATTATGACAGCCGCACACAGCATTTTGATACATCAGCAGTGGAAGCTGTCATAAAACTGGTTTTGGAGTATAATCCAGATGCGATTATGGTGATCAAATCTACCATTCCTGTAGGTTATACAGCTTCCATCAGGAAGAAGTTTGGCAGCAAAAACATCATTTTCAGCCCGGAATTTTTACGCGAGTCTAAAGCACTTTACGATAACCTGTATCCGTCACGTATCATTGTCGGTACAGATTTAAAAGATCCACATCTGACAGAAGCGGCCCATATTTTTGCGGGTTTGCTTCAGGAAGGAGCCATCAAAGAGGACATTTCCACCTTATTTATGGGCTTTACGGAAGCAGAGGCTGTTAAACTTTTTGCTAATACCTACCTGGCATTGCGTGTCAGTTACTTCAATGAGTTAGATACCTACGCAGAAAGCAAGGGGTTAAATACCCGCCAGATCATTGATGGTGTCTGTTTAGACCCCCGTATTGGCAGTCACTACAACAACCCGTCTTTTGGTTACGGTGGCTATTGTCTTCCTAAGGATACAAAACAACTGCTGGCTAACTATGCAGACATACCGGAAAATCTGATCGAAGCAATAGTGGAGAGCAACCGGACCCGCAAGGATTTTATTGCGGACCGTGTTCTGAAACTGGCAGGCTATTATGATTATGATGAAAAATTTGAGTTTTCAGCGGATAAAGAAAAAGAGGTAACAATAGGTGTTTATCGTCTGACCATGAAGAGCAACAGTGACAACTTCCGCCAGAGTTCGATCCAGGGAGTTATGAAACGGATCAAAGCAAAAGGTGCGAAAGTAGTGCTCTATGAGCCCGCATTAAAGGATGGGGAAACATTTTTTGGAAGCCGGGTTGTCAATGATCTTCAGAAATTCAAGGATATGAGCCAGGCGATCATTGCCAACCGCTATGATAAGTGTCTGGATGATGTAGCAGAAAAAGTATATACAAGAGATATTTTCCGCAGAGATTAAAAGGTTTATTGCGTTTGTTTAAAGAAGGGAGTTGATACCGTATCAGTAAATATGCTGAGATTATCCTAACCGATTTCAAACAGCCGGTCTTTTATATAATACCGGCTTTCTTGTTGAGCCTTGTATTTGTGGTATCGTTTACATTTACATATAGGGTTTACAAAAGGGAAAAATACCCACTTCAAAACTCCGCAATATGGACCTTGTTTCTTTGTTACTGGCTGGTTCTGATCCAGACTGCTTTCTTTTCCAGGGAGTCGGGCAGCAGGAAGCAGATCAGTCTGATATTGTTTGAAACCTGGGGACACAGTGTGCAGGCTCATGCTTATTTTATAGAGAACATTTTTATGTTTATTCCCTTTGGAATTTTGGCGCCGGTTTTATTTAAACGAATGAAGAAGATGTACTGGTGTGTACTTGCTGGCTTTTTGATGTCCTGTACGATTGAAATATCCCAGCTGCTTACACAGAGAGGATATATGCAGATTGATGATGTGCTTACCAATACAGCAGGGGCGATGGCGGGATGGCTGATCTGGAAGATCGTCACGCTTCTGACAGGCTTTTTGAAGTCCGAATTCACTTGAATAAACCCTGACTCTCGGATATACTAGTACAGAAAGCGAGACCGGAGGTTATTAAAAAAATGGATAATGATTATCTGATTAAAAAACCGCCGTTACAGGCGTTATTTTTATTTGCGCTTCCTATGATAATAGGAAACCTGTTTCAGCAGACGTATACAATGGTGGACTCTGCCATTGTAGGCCGTTATGTCAGTGAGCAGGCCCTGGCAGCAGTAGGAGCGTCTTATGCTCTTACGAATATTTTTATCTGCGTTGCCATCGGCGGTGGAATTGGCGCGTCGGTGATCGTAAGCCGGTATTTTGGTGCGAAGGAATATGGACGGATGAAGACGGCTGTGTTTACAGCTCTTCTTTCTTTTCTTGGCATCAGTCTGGTCCTGGGAATAGCAGGACTGATCCTTGGAAAGCAGATCATGATATGGTTGAATACCCCGGCAGACTGTCTGGATATGGCGTCAGAGTATCTGCGGATCTATTTCCTGGGGCTGCCGTTTTTGTTTATGTATAATGTACTTTCTGCTATGTTTAATGCACTGGGAAAATCCAGGATCCCTCTGTATTTTCTGATCTTTTCTTCCATATTTAATGTGATCCTTGACATTATCATGGTAACGAAAATGGATATGGGAGTGGCCGGTGTTGCCTGGGCAACGCTGATCGCCCAGGGAATATCTGCGGTTCTTTCCTTTGGTGTTCTCCTTAAAAATCTGAAGGGACTGGAAGGAAAGCAGAAGACCTTGTTTGACAAAATGGAACTGGCGGAAATGACGCGTATTGCCATCCCATCTATTCTTCAGCAGTCTACGGTTTCTATTGGTATGATGTTAGTACAGTCTGTAGTTAATGGTTTTGGCTCTGAAGCCTTGGCTGGATTTTCCGCAGCCATGCGTATTGAGTCAATCTGCGTTGTACCTATGTCTGCTATTGGAAATGCCGTATCTTCTTTTACGGCCCAGAACATTGGCGCAGAAAGAAAAGACCGTGTTGTTATGGGGCTTCACGCTGCAAGCAAAATGGTCATTGTCTGCTCCGTAGTGATCTGCTTCTTCCTGGAAGTGTTCAGCCATTCTATGATCATGCTGTTCCTTGGAAATGAAGGAACCCAGATCGCGCTTTTTACAGGAATTGGTTATCTTACGTTTATGGGCTGGTTTTTCTGTTTCATTGGGTTTAAAATGGCAGTGGACGGCCTGCTTAGAGGTGCCGGTGATATGAAAATGTTCACAGTTGCAAACCTGGTAAACCTGGGGATCCGTGTGATAATTGCTGTCACCTGTGCGCCAAGATTTGGCATTGCCATGGTCTGGTATGCAGTTCCTGTAGGCTGGTTTGCAAACTGGGTTATTTCCTATGCAGAGTATCGCACAGGAAAATGGAAAACACTGTAGTGAGTGCAAAAACGGAACTTTAAGAAACTGTTATACACTATATGAAAGAGGTACAATATGGAACGTTACCTGAAATTCAGAGAAGAATATTCCCGTTTCTTTTACAGAGGTTATGATGTAGAAGAAACATTAAATGAATTAAAGATCACATATACATTTGAAATAGAAGGTCTTTCTGCTTTTACACCTACCTGGACATTTCCCAAAAATGGAAATCCAGAAGTAAAATGGATGGAAGATCCTCTTATGGAAAAAATGATCTTTTCCCTGGGAATGGTAGAGTTGGTCAGCTACTGGAAGATCACCTGCTCTCCACAGGTGGTGATCGAGGCAGGAAGTTTATCAGAAGAGCAGATCCTCTGGTGGAAAGATCTGTATTTTAATGGTCTTGGCGAATTTTTCTATGTAAATAAGATCACAGAGGCAGATCCGGAAGGATTTATGGAGATCGTCTGCCCATTAAGTGAAGAAGAGTCTGCGGCAAACAGTTACGAAAAGAAGCAGGACACAGCAGGCGCCGAACAGGGCGTTCTTGTTCCTGTAGGAGGCGGAAAAGACTCCGCAGTTACCTTAGAGTTATTAAAAGGTGCAGATGTACCGGTATTTGCCTACATTATCAATCCAAGAGGGCAACCATCCATACCACAGAGTCTGCGAAACTGACAGCAGACCATGTGATCAGTGTACACCGTACACTGGATAAGAGAATGCTTCAGTTAAATAAGGAAGGTTTCTTAAATGGTCATACTCCATTTTCAGCGTTAGTTGCATTTTCCAGTGTGATCGCTGCAAGAATGGCAGGTCTTTCTTATATTGCCCTGTCAAATGAGTCCAGCGCCAATGAGAGTACGGTTCAGGGAAGTACTGTAAACCATCAGTATTCCAAGAGTTTTAAGTTTGAGGAAGATTTCCATCAGTATCAGACCGATCATCTTCCGGGCAGCGCCTATTATTTCAGCATGCTGCGTCCTTTAAGTGAGTTCCAGATCGCAAAATATTTTGCAAAGCAGAAGCAGTACCATAAGATATTCAGAAGCTGCAACGCAGGAAGCAAGACAGACAGCTGGTGCGGCCATTGTCCGAAATGCCTTTTGTATATCTGATCCTTTCTCCATTCCTTTCCAGAGAGGAAGTAAAGGAGATTTTCGGAACAGATATGTTAAATGATCCGGATATGCAGCCAACCTTAGAACAGTTAGTAGGAATTCAGGAGGAAAAGCCTTTGAATGTGTGGGAAGCAGGGATGAGATCAACACAGCTATTGTTATGACTATAGATAATCTGGGGAAATCTGGAAAAGAGCTTCCTTATCTTTTAAAATACTACAAGACCACAGGCCTGTATGAAGCTTACAAGGCAAAGGGAGATCAGTTCTCTTCTTATTTTGATAAACAAAATCTGGTTCCGACTCCATGGGAGAAGCTGGTAGAGAAAAACTGTAAAGATGAGGCATAAAACTATGATAATCGAAAGAATAAGACCCTGGGTCCAGGGAAAAAGGTCCTGATCCTTGGATTTGGCAGAGAGGAAAATCTACCTGGAATGTACTGAAAAAGCTGGATTGCTGCTCTTTCGTAGATGTGGCAGATATGGCAGAAGCGAAGGAAAAGCCGGAGGGATCAGAAACTGGATCGCCGGACCGGATTATCAGAAATGTTTAAATGAATATGATGTGGTATTTAAAAGTCCTGGCGTTGTATTAGAAAAGCCGGTTCAGTCTTATTCCAGTCAGATCCTGTCCCAGACAGAACTGTTTTTCCAGTGTTTCAGGGATCAGATCATCGGAATTACAGGCACAAAGGGAAAAGCACGATTACGACCCTGATCTATCATCTGTTAAAGGAAGCTGGGATGGATACGATCCTGGTAGGAAACATTGGTATTCCTGTGTTTGATCATATGGAAGAAGTGGGAGAGGACACAAAGATCGTATGTGAACTTTCCTGTCACCAGCTGGAATATATGACTGTTTCCCCGCATATTGGGATCCTTACCAATCTCCATGAGGAACATTTGGATCACTATGGAACACTGGAGAAATATATACAGGCAAAACGCCATATTTATTTAAACCAGAAGGAAGAAGATGTGATGATCTGCAATGTACAGTGTCTGCCTGAACCGGGTACCTGCAAGTCGAAACTGATCGCAGCAAAGCCTTCTTTTGAAGAACCGGTATTTCAGATTTTGGGAGTACCTGGTCAGGGAGCTGTTTCAGAAGAAATGGTCAACATCTGGAAAAAAATGGAAGTTATACAGGAAAATGATACTACAGAGGCCAGATATGACGGCCATTCCATTGAAATTCCTGTATCCCAGATCCGCCTTTTAGGTCAGCATAATTATTTTGATATTGGGATCGCCTGGGCAGTATGCCGCCTTTTAAATATCAGGGACGAGGTGTTCTTAGAAGGACTTAAAACTTATAAACCGCTGCCACACCGCCTGCAGTTTTTGGGAGAAAAGAATGGGATTAAATACTATGATGACTCCATTTCTACCATTTGTGAGACAACGATCCAGGCTTTAAATACTTTAAAAGATGTGGACGCCGTCCTTATTGGTGGTATGGACCGGGGGATTGACTACAGTGAGCTGATCCATTTCCTGTCCGGTCATCCGGTACCGTATATTATATTAATGGAAGCAACAGGAAAACGCATTTTTAAGGAGATCCGGCAGGATTATCCGAATTTCCAGAAAATGGAACGTCTGATCTTAACTGATCACTTAGAAGATGCAGTAAAAGAAGCGCAAAAACTTACAAGACCGGGCCACAGCTGTTTAATGTCTCCGGCAGCTGCCAGCTATGGTATCTTCAAGAATTTTGAAGAACGTGGGGAAGTTTTTGCCCGTCTGGTATTAAAATAAGCCGGAAAACATAGAAAAATCACATTTTTTTAAGAAAATATAAGGATTTTAGGACTTGTGTACCAGAATAAAATAAGATACAATCTGTAAGAAGCTTTTGGAAACGTGAAAGGGAATAATGTGGGAACCTACGATACGCTGAATGATGTACTTGTAAATCTGTTTCGCGATATCAACAGTATAGAAGAAAAAGCGATAACCAGTCAGGAATATAAAGATCTGACCAATAACGATATGCATGTGATCAGTGCCATCGGGGTCGGGACAACGAAAAATATGTCATCTATTGCAAAGGAATTGTCAGTGACGGTTGGTACACTGACAATTTCCATGAACAGCCTTGTGAAAAAAGGTTATGTGACTCGCTGCCGCAGTACGCAGGATCGCCGGGTGGTTCATATTTCTCTTTCGGAAAAAGGTGTCAAAGCTTATTATCATCACAAACATTTCCATGAACAGATGATACAGGGAGTGGTTGAGGTGTTGACGGAAGAAGAATTGCAGGCTTTGATCAAGGCACTGACAAAACTGAATTCCTGGTTCAGAAGTTTTGGCAAGGATGAATAAGGAGGCAACATCAGAATGAAAAAATGGTTATTAGGTTTACTTACAGCTATGATGGCAGTTTCACTGGCTGCATGTACACCAACAACTGAAAAGAAACAGGAAACAACTACAACTGCAGCTGCAGCGAAGCAGGAGCAGATTGAAGCACAGACTACCGGCGGAGCCAGCGATAAGGTACCGGATCCAAATGTAGCACCTGTAGCGATCATTTCCGTATATCACAAGGGTGATGGTGACAGCCTGGTTCAGGATATGGATTCTTTGGACAATGATGAACTGGATCCACAGGCTCTGGTAAGTAAGATGACCGAGTATGGTATTTTTACAGAAGGCACACAGGTTTTAAATTTTAACATCACCGGAGAAGGCGATGTTAAGAAGGCAGTATTAGACCTGAACAAAGTGGAAAATGATGAAGGCGTTTCTGACAGCGTATTTCTGGTAGAAATTGGAAATACCTTTATTGAAAACTTTGAGTTATCCAGCCTGACTCTCAAGGAAAATGGAGCAGACCTGGCAGGAGCTACAGATCTTACTTATGTAGCTGATTATGAGAATGTAGATTAATAATGATTATAAATGATCGTAATAATGGATCATATAAAGACACCCTGAAAGATAAGATCTGGTTTTTCAGGGTGTTTTTGTGTTTACAGACAGACATACTTTTATACACACACTGCATACAATAAGTACTGACGTAGTAAGTCAGAACTGGCAAAAATGGGCTGTGGGAAGTGAGGAGTGGAAGTATGGCTGGTTATCGCAGGTTGATATCGTATATTTATGCATATGAAGGAGAAGAAAAAGGGAAAAACATTGGTTTCGCGAAGCTGGAAGCCAGGAACGGGCAGTGCCGTCTGAGCATAAATGTAAAGAAGATCTATGCAGGGGGCAATGATATGGGAGTATATTTGCTGTCTTCTGGTCAGGAGATCTTTTTAGGAAATATTTTTATCCGCAATGGCAGCGGGGATTTCAGGACCTGCGTTAATGTGGAAAATGTAATGGGAACAGGCTGTTCTATGGACAGCTGTATTGGTCTGGTGATCCATGAAAAGGGAGAGGACTGGAGGATCTACAAAACTGTCTGGGAGGATGCAGTAGCCCAGGCTGCAGAACTGGAATTTGCAGAGGTTACTTCTGAAAAGAGGGGAGATCTCGATGAGCTTTTGAAAAAGCACATTGAAGAGCTGAACCAGGAGATCGACCAGGCGGCAGAGGAAGCAGCCAGGGAGCTTGAAAAGCAGACATTGGAACAGGAAGCAGAAGTGCAGGAAACGGAGGCTCAGGAAGCAGGGGCTCAAGAAGCAGAAACGCAGGACGTTGAGACACGGGAAACAATAGAAGCTCCTGTACCATCTGCACCAGCCCCACAACCCCAGACCAGGTCCAAAACATCTCAACCAGAAGAGATCCCCTTAGGCAACCCAGAAGAATTAGAACACTTAGATCAGGAAGAAGAAAGATGGGGGCCGGACGAGCTGTGGAACAGGTTTCGGAAACATTATCCTAAAATGCAGGCATTTGACAGCCCGGGAACTGTAGAGATTTTGTCCATCCGGCCTCAGGATATCGGTCTTCTTCCAAGGGAAAACTGGGGATACGGAAATAACAGTTTTCTTCTTCATGGTTATTACAATTACAGATATCTTATTTTTGCCCGTGTGGGAGATGAAAAACATGCCAGATCCAGGTACATATTAGGGGTTCCGGGACATTATTACAGCAATGAAAAATATATGGCATCCATGTTCGGCTTTCCTCATTTTGTGCTGGCAAAGACCCAGCCGGCCCAGGACGGCCGTTTTGGCTACTGGTATGCAGATGTAAGAATGGAAAATGTAGAGTAGGCGTTTCTCATTTTTCAGTGTATACTAAAACCTGTGGAATAATAAATATACAGCTCTGATACCGAATTGCTACGTGCTTTGCACTTTCGCAATTCTAAAAACATGAAAGGGATAAAAGATCTATGGATGAAGCAGCACAGAAAGGTCTTGTCACCAGACAGAGGCGCTGGGAAGCGAGAAATGAAAAACGCCGTCAGAAAGCGTTGGAAGAGGAAGTGAAAGCTGCAAGAATAAAGGCAGAAGACGAAAAATACATGAAGGAAGCCATTAAACAGGCCAAAAAAGCAGCCAAAATAGGAGATGTTCCCATTGGCTGTGTTCTTGTAAAAGATGGGGAGATCATTGCAAGAGGTTATAACCGGAGAAATGCGGATAAAACAGTCCTCTCCCATGCAGAGGTCACTTCTATAAAAAGAGCCTGCAAAAAAGAAGGAGACTGGCGCTTGGAAGACTGCACTCTTTATGTGACTCTGGAGCCATGCCCTATGTGTGCAGGTGCCATTGTACAGGCAAGGATCCCCAGAGTGGTCATCGGATCTATGAACAGCAAGGCGGGCTGTGCCGGTTCTGTCCTCAATTTATTAAAAGAGCCTGGCTTTAATCACCAGGCTCAGGTCGTTACAGGTATATTAGAAGAAGAATGTTCTGAAATGATGTCAAGCTTTTTTACTGAGCTGCGAAAGAAGAAGCGTCTTCCGGAAACTCCTTAAAAATACCCCGGATCACAAACAGGGACAATATAAAAGTGGCAATGTCTGCCAGTGGCTGGGCACACTGGATACCTAAAAGTCCTATGGTATAAGTCATGATCGTAAGCAGCGGGATCAGGAAAATTCCCTGACGGGCTGTAGATACCAAAGTAGCCCTGAAACCGTATCCAATAGACTGAGGCATCATATTTCCCATGATCACAGCTCCCTGGAGAGGCAGGGTGATCAACTGCAGTCTGAGAGCCAGCGTTCCGATTTCAATAACAGTCGGGTCATTGCGTCGGAATAGTGTGATAATAGAGCGGGCTGCCGGGAAACTGATCACGCTGAGTACCAGAAGGATAATGGTGCTTACACGGATGCAGAACCAGCAGGCTTTCTTCACGCGGTCGTAAAGTCCGGCGCCGAAGCAGTAGCTGCATACCGGCTGAAAGCCAAAGCCGATAATGACAGAGTTGATGAAAACATAAAACGGCTGACAATGGACATGGCCGCAATCGCAGCGTCACCATAAGGCTGACACATAAAGTTCATCAGGATCGTAGCCACACTGGCAATTCCCTGACGTCCTAAAGATGGGATGCCTCCATAGAGGACCTCGCGATAGATCGCCAGTTTCGGGCGGAATTTGCGGATGCTGATGGAAATGCAGCTGTCCTGATGATTGCACATCCATAAAAGGATACAGAAACTGATAAACTGGGAAAGTCCGGTAGCTAAAGCAGCACCTGCAGTTCCCATGTCCAGAGTAAAGATAAACAGCGGATCCAGTGCAATATTTAAAGACCGCCGACTGTAATGCCAACCATGGCAAAAGAAGCTTTTCCCTGGAAACGCAGCAGGTTGTTCATAATAAAAGAGCAGATCATAAAGGGTGCTGCAATGAAAATATAGTGGGCATAGGCTTCTGCATAAGGTGCAATGGTTTCTGTTGCGCCTAAAAGAAGAACCACCCGGTGGATGTTAAAGGTGGCAGAAACAGTGATCACCAGTCCCATGATGATACCTGTAAAAGGCAATAGAAACGATCTGTTCTGCCAGTTCTCTTTTCCGGCACCAAGGAACGGGTCATATAGTTGCCGCTTCCCATTCCGATCATAAATGCCAGTGCCTGTATAATGGACATGGCAGAAAAGATAACGCCTACAGCACCGGAGGCGCTGGTTCCCAGCTGACTTACAAAAATGTGTCAGCCATGTTGTAAATAGAGCTGATCAGCATACTGACAATAGTAGGCGCCGCAAGCTTTGGAATGATATGGCTGATGGGGCGTTTGCCATTTCGTAATACTGATCATGCTTTTTCAGTATGACTCATATAAATTTCTCCTTAATTTTTTGTTCGTTCTGAAATTTATTATAACAGAGGAAAAATGAAGTACAAGTGAGCCTTGACAAATGCTGGTCTCACAGGTATACTGGATAAGCATAAATTTGTCATAAAGTTTCCACGCAGCCGGGGAGATAGCGGTGCCCTGTATCTGCAATCCGCTCCAGCAGAGGTGATGCCTTGCCTCGGATCGGTCATTGCGGAGCTGCCTTATGTAAGTGGCGTTGACGTTTGGGTCTTACGCAACGGGAACCTGTGAACCGTGTCAGGGCAGGAATGCAGCAGCACTAAGCAGGAACTCTCGTGTGCCGTAAGGCAGCCTGGACCGAGTTAACTGCATGAGTAACGTCCGTGATGCCGGTACAAAGCAAGGCGCGTGGATTAAATATATAATTGATAACGAATGACCCGTCTGCGTCAGCAGACAGTGGAGCGCGATAGCGTGGGGAGTGACTACAACAAAAATAAGCAAGCCTGAGGACTGTCATAAAAGAAATATGGCAGATTTCCCAGGCTTTTTGTGTCAGGACAATTCCTTGAAAATCTTTGCGTTATAATTGCAAAATAGGTATAGTAGTATCATTCTTATGGGCAACAACGAAAATCCTGATTTCTGATTATGGAGGAAATGCAATATGAGAAGAATTGGTATCTTAACAAGTGGTGGTGACTGCCAGGCTTTAAACGCTACAATGCGAGGCGTGGCAAAATCTTTGTACAATATGTTAGATGATGTGGAGATCATCGGATTTGAAGACGGATATAAAGGTCTTATGTATGCAGATTATCAGATTATGAAACCAGCGGATTTTTCCGGTATCCTTACTCAGGGCGGAACCATTCTTGGAACATCCCGTCAGCCATTTAAGCAGATGCGGGTCCCGGATGAAAATGGCCTTGATAAGGTAGAAGCAATGAAACATACCTATAAAACTGAAATTAAGCTGCCTGGTAGTCTTGGGCGGAAATGGAAGCCAGAAACTGCCAATATGCTCAGTGAAGAAGGCTTAAATGTAGTATCCCTTCCAAAGACCATTGATAATGACCTCTGGGAACCGATATGACCTTCGGTTTCAGAGTGCAGTGGAAGTGGCTACCAATGCCATTGACTGTATCCATACAACAGCAGCTTCCCACGGAAGAGTCTTTATTGTAGAAGTTATGGGACATAAAGTAGGTTGGCTTACTTTGTATGCAGGTCTTGCAGGCGGAGCAGATATCATTCTTCTTCCGGAAGTTCCATATGATATCCAGGTAGTATGTGATGCGATCACAAAGCGTACCAAAGCAGGAAAGCGTTTTTCCATTCTTGCAGTGGCAGAGGGAGCTATTTCCAAAGACGCCGCTATGTCCAAGAAAGAATTAAAAGAAAGAAGAAAACGGCGTAGTTTATCCATCTGTAGCTTATGAGATCGGCGCCAAGATCCAGGAAGTGACAGGAAGTGAAGTACGTGTCACTGTTCCGGGCCATATGCAAAGAGGCGGGGAACCATGCCCTTATGACCGTGTGCTGGCAACCAGACTGGGAGCAGCTGCGGCAGAGCTTATTATAAACGAAGAATATGGCTATATGGCAGCTTTGAAAAATAATGAGATCACTAAAGTACCATTATCCGAAGTAGCTGGAAAATTAAAACAGTAGATCCTAACTGTTCTATGATCAAAGAAGCAAAACGGATCGGTATCAGCTTTGGTGACCAGTAAAAATAAGGAGTAAGAAAATGTCGTATACGGCATTATATAGAAAATGGCGTCCTGTCTCTTTGAAGATGTAAAGGGACAGGACCCTATTGTCCAGACCTTAAAAACCAGATCACATCTGAACGTATTGGTCATGCCTATCTGTTCTGCGGAACCAGAGGTACAGGTAAGACCAGTATAGCGAAGATCTATGCCAGGGCTGTAAACTGCGAACATCCGGTAGATGGAAGCCCCTGTAACCAATGTCCTTCCTGCAAGTCCATTCTTGCAGGAACTTCTATGAATGTAGTAGAGATCGATGCAGCATCCAACAATGGTGTGGAAAACATCCGTGACATCAGGGAACAGGTACAGTACCCGCCTACAGAGGGAAAATACAGGGTTTACATCATCGATGAGGTCCATATGTTATCCATCGGTGCATTTAATGCCCTTTAAAGACTCTGGAAGAGCCGCCGTCCTATGTAATATTTATTCTTGCGACCACAGAAGTCCATAAGATCCCTATTACCATTCTGTCCCGGTGCCAGAGATATGATTTTAAACGTATTTCCCTGGAGACTATAGCTGGCAGACTGCGTCAGCTGACTGAGGCAGAGCATATAGAGGTGGAAGATAAGGCTCTTATGTATGTTGCCAAGGCAGCAGATGGCTCCCTTCGAGATGCGTTAAGCCTTTTGGACCAGTGTGTGGCATTTCACTATGGAAAACTGCTGACTTATGAAAATGTACTGGACGTTCTCGGAGCAGTAGACTCCGGTGTATTTAGCAGTATGTTTAATGCAGTGATCGAAGGACGTACCAAAGACTGTATTACCCAGTTAGAGGAGATCGTGATCCAGGGCCGTGAATTAGGTCAGTTTGTAACGGATTTTATCTGGTATCTGAGAAATCTGCTGCTGGTACAGAGCGCAGATGATGCAGAAGGTCTTCTGGATATGTCAGAAGAAAACTTAAAACAGTTAAAAGAAGACTCTACAAAGACAGATGGAAATACGCTGATGCGTTATATCCGTATTTTCTCAGAACTTTCAATCAGCTGCGCTATGCCAGCCAGAAGCGGGTTATGGTGGAAGTGGCTTTGATCAAACTTACCAGACCGTCTATGGAACCGGACCTGGACTCTGTTCTCCAACGTTTAAAACAGTTAGAAGCAGCTGTAGAAGATCTGGAAGCAGGAGGTTTCAGACCTGGGACCATGGTCACGGCTCCCATGGGGCAGTCCCTGTAACTGCAGGTGTACAGCCTCAGATATCAGGAACACAGGGACAGATGGCAGTTCCAGTCCAGGGGGTCCTACAGGAAATCCGCCTGAAACAGCTGGCGCAGCGGTATTACGCCTCCAAATCAGGTCAGCCTTCCACCCCAGTTAGAAGATCTGAACCTGATCCGCAATGAATGGGCAAAGATCATACGAAGTGCTGGAGGCAGCGCAAGGGCATGTTTCAGGGATACAGTGGTAGAACCTGGCGGAGAAGGCTGTCTTACCATTGTATTTCTTGACTCTATGAGCTATGATATGGGAAGGCGTCCTACGGTGATCGGCCAGTTAGAACAGCTGGTCCAGGCTAATTATGGAAAATCTATTTATTTTAAGACCCGGTTAGCCGGTCGCGGAGAGCGCCTGGACACAATATACGTGACAAAAGAAGATCTGGAAGATAAGATCCATATGGATATTACTTACGAAGATTAAAACGAATTTATTGAATGAAGAGATGATGAGGAGGAACACACCATGGCAAAACGTGGCGGATTCCCAGGCGGTATGCCGGGAAATATGAACAATCTTATGAAGCAGGCACAGCGTATGCAGCGCCAGATGGAAGAGACAACAAAAGAACTGGAAGAAAAGAATACACAGCAGCTGCTGGCGGCGGCGCTGTTACAGTAACTGTTTCCGGTAAAAGGAAGTAGTTTCTATTAAGTTATCTGAAGAAGTAGTAGATCCTGATGATATTGAAATGTTACAGGATCTGATCGTTGCAGCTACCAATGAAGCATTCCGTCAGATGGAAGCTGCAAACAGCGAAGCTATGTCCAAGTTAACAGGTGGACTGGGCGGTGCTTTAGGCGGAGGCTTTCCGTTCTAATGGACTACTATAGCAGTCAGATCACCAAGCTGATCGAAGAGTTATCAAAGCTTCCGGGAGTGGGGGCAAAGTCTGCTCAGCGCCTTGCATTTCACATTATCAATATGCCGAAAGAACAGGTGGATGAGCTGGCTGGTGCTATGACAGGCGCCCGGAATAATGTGCGTTACTGCAAGGAGTGTTTTACACTGACAGATAAAGAGATCTGTCCGATCTGCAGCAGTGACAAACGAAACCATAAGGTCATTATGGTAGTGGAAAATACAAGAGATCTGGCAGCTTATGAGAAGACCGGGAAGTACAATGGGGTGTACCATGTGCTTCACGGTGCCATTTCTCCGATGTTGGGGATCGGACCCAATGATATCAAATTAAAAGAACTGATGCACCGTCTTCAGTCTGATGTGGAAGAAGTGATCATTGCCACAAATTCCAGCCTGGAAGGTGAAACTACAGCTATGTATATCAGCAAACTGATCAAACCTACAGGCATCAAAGTGACCAGGATCGCCAGCGGCGTGCCAGTTGGCGGAGATCTGGAATATATAGATGAGGTGACTCTTTTAAGGGCACTGGAAGGAAGAACAGAGCTGTAGAAGCTGGAAGAAAAGGCACAGGGAGATGCATAAGATGGATAAATATGAGTTTAATATTAAAGTTGAGCAGATAAAAAGCTGGTCAATAAAAGTGATTATGAGACAGCCATGAAGATTGCGGATACCATTGACTGGAGAAGGGTCCGTAATGTAAATATCCTGTCTATGGTCGCAGGCATTTATGAGAAAAACGGAGAGTTCCAGGAAGCAAAAGATATTCTGCTTCTGGCGTTTGAGAGAGCTCCTATTGGCAAACGCCTGCTTTATAAGCTGGCAGATCTGGCTTTAAAAGAAGGCAATGTTGAGGAAGCAGAAGATTATTACAAAGAATTCTGCAACCTGGCAGCAGACGATCCAAGGCAGTATATTTTAAGATATATGATCTTAAAGGCAAAAGGTGCGCCTGTAGAACAGCTGATCCATACCCTGGAGCAGTACTGCAACGCAGAACTGGATGAAAAGTGGATGTATGAGCTGGCTGAACTGTACAACCAGGCAGGAATGGAGCAGCTTTGCGTCATGACCTGCGATAAGATCATGCTTATGTTTGGTCTTGGAAAATATGTAGATAAAGCCATGGAGTTAAAGCTTCAGTATGCACCTTTAAACCAGTATCAGATGGATCTGGTAGAAAATAAAGAGAAGTATGAAGCAAAATTAAAGGCAGTAGAGCAGGAATACAAAAAAGGTACTTCTATTGTACAGCCGATTGAAAATACAGACCGCCGTCAGTTAGACAGGGAAGAAGAGCCGGTGGAAGATACAGCAGAAGATGAGACTGTTTATGCTGAGGATGAATACACCGAAGATTACCGGGAAGAACCGGCTGTTACCATTCAGGATGATGATATAACAGAGGAAGAACCGGTTTCTGAGGAGCCTGAAGAAGAACTGGCAGAAGAGCCTGAGGAGACTTACGAGACAGAAGAACCTGAAACAGAAGATTATGAGGCAGGGGAGTCTGAAGCGGAAGAGTCTGAAGAGGAGCCGGAAGCGGATGAAGAGCAGGCTGTATATGAAACAGCAGCAGCGGATGAAGAAATCCGTGCCAGCATCCATGAAGCCCGTGCGCAGGAAAATCTGGCAAGAGAAATGTCAAAATTATCTGCAGCAGCAGAGGAAGAAGATCTGCCGGAAGATGAAATGGGACAGACCAGAGCGCTTACAGATATCCGTGAGCTGAGAAAAGGTCCTGTTTATACAGGTTCCAACCATTTGATGATCGAGGCAGAGGTTCCTGAAAAGGGACTTGCGCTGGCAGTGGAGGCACTGCGTAAAATACATAAAGAAACAGGCGCAAAGAACCAGGCAGCAAAGATCTCCGGCGAAAAATTAAACCGCAGAGGTGTATTTGCGCTGGCAGATAAGCTGACAGGAAAAGACCTGATCATTGAGCAGGCCGGTGATATGAATGAAAGCATCCTTCAGGAACTGAACCAGTTGATGGCAAGGGATGAGACGGGTATGAATGTGGTCCTGATCGATACAGCAAAGCGCCTGGAAGAACTGCACCGTGTATATCCGGGACTGGCAAAGCGCTTTGAGTGCATTGGAACTTCTGACAGCATAAAAGCGAAGAAAGCAGCAGCTCCTGTACCATCTGAGTCTGGAAAAGGATCTCTGGCAAAGGCTCCTGAAGTTGTTGAGAAGAAAGTACAGCCAGCTCCAAAGCCAGTGGCAGCACCAAAAGAGGCTCCGGCTCCAAAAACGGCGGCAACGAAGGCAGTTGTAACTTCGAAGGCAGCTGCGCCAAAGCCTGCAGCCAAACCAGCAGCACAGCCGGAAACGAAGGCAGCTGCACCAGCTAAAAAGCGTCCGGTTCAGGCACCGGCTGTAAAAGAACCAGCTCGTATGGCAGAGACAGAACAGCCAGAGCACAGCGAGCAGGAAATGGACATTGATGAGTTCGCAAAATATGCCTGCCAGTATGCAAGCAAGATCGACTGCAGTATTTCCGGAAAGAGTATGTTAGCTCTTTACGAGCGCATTGAGATCATGGAAGAAGATGGCATTGCCCTGACCAGAGAAGAAGCTGAAAACCTTATTGAAGAGGCAGCTGACAGAGCGGAAAATCCATCCTTCTTTAAGAGACTTACAGGTATTTTCTCTTCTAAATACGATAAGGATGGCCTCCTTATACTGAAGGAGGAGCATTTCTTATGAGAAATATAAAATTAATAGCTCTGGACTTGGACGGAACCCTTCTTAACATGGAAAAGAAGGTTCCCCAGGGAAATTACCAGGCTTTAAAAGAATGTGAAAAAGCAGGGATCCAGATCGTGCCGGCAACCGGAAGAGGCGTAGGCGGTATTCCGCCTATGATCCGGGAACTTCCAGGGGCAAACTACGCCATCACCACCAATGGAGCTGTTGTTGCAGATCTTAAAAATAATAAAGCGATCAAGACCTGTGGACTTTCTAACGAAATGATACAGCGTATCTTAAATATTGCTAAAAAGTATCACTCTGCCACAGATCCTTTTATAGATGGAAGAGCTATTACAGAGCCGGCATCCATTGATCATATGGATGAATTTGGGCTCAGCCCGGAAATGCAGAAACTGATCCGGGATACCAGGGAAGTTGTTCCAAATGTAATGGAATATGTAAAGACAACAGGAGCAGAGGCAGAAAAGGTCAATATTTTTATGGCGGACTTAGAGGAAAGAGAAGTTCTTCGTAAGGAGTTAATGGCGATCCCTGAGCTGTCTATCAGCTCTTCTATGTACAATAATCTGGAGGTTAATGCAAAGGGCGCTGACAAGGGCTCCGCTCTTTTATGGCTTGCAGACTATCTTGGCATTGACCGGGAAGAAACCATGTCATTTGGAGACGGGGAAAATGATATCCCTATGATCCAGGCAGCCGGAATTGGCGTAGCAATGGAAAATGCCCTGGATACAGTAAAGGCAGCAGCAGATATGATCACTCTTAAAAATGATGAAGATGGCGTAGCAGCTGCAATCAGAAAAATCATATTTGGATCAAGTGAAAAATGATGACGGAACATTGGCTATCAATCGCAGCAGGTGTGTTTTTAGTGGGAATGATGTTATATGGTCATTACCGCGGCCTGCTGCGTCAGTGTGTTTCTCTTGGAGCGCTGGTACTGACGATCATTACCGTGAAAGTAGCAACACCGTATGTCACAGATTTTGTAAAGGCAAATCCTGTGATCCGGGAAAATGCGGCTCATTTTATTATGGAAGTATCCGGATGGCAGCCGCCGGAGGAGAGCGAAAGCATTCTTCCGGCGGCCCAGCGTATGGCGATCGAAGAACTGAAACTCCCACAATCGGTAAAAGATGTTCTTTTGGAAAATAATAACAGTGAATTTTACAGGCTTTTGGGAGTAGATCAGTTTGGAGAGTATATCAGTACCTGCCTTTCAGATATGCTGATCAATACCCTTGGTTCTGTTCTGGTATTTGCAGCCAGTTATATAGTGATCCATTTGGTGATCCGCTGGCTGAACCTGTTGTCCAGACTGCCTATTATATGTGGCTTAAATCAGATGGCAGGAGGGATCGTAGGGCTTGCAGAAGGATTTCTGCTTTTGTGGCTTGCAGGATTTATTCTCAGCTTTTTTACGGAGACTCCAATGGGGCAGATGCTGGAAGCGCAGGTAAACAGCAGTATCTGGCTTTCACTGATCTACAGATATAATCTTATGAATGTGATTCTGGGTAGTATCATCAATGGTATTTTGTAGTACAAACATACTGAAAATGAAATAGATTTAATTTAGCATATAAAATGTGCAATAACAACAAATCACTGGGAAGTGCATTTATTCAGTGCAGATCCGGTGATTTGTTTTATATTTCAATCTGTTATCAGGATCTGAAAAACAAGGAAAATCCTGGAAAAACAGGTAATGTATAGAGCGGGAAAAAATTGTGTAAAAAAATACTACAAATCCTCTTGACAATAGCTGACGGAGATGTTATATTATAGTTCCATTGCGAAAG